>Ga0256405_10004949_pt1 | contig 23941 bp, 15 predicted proteins | sample RumenRJG_02DNA_FD_189096 | JGI IMG/M metagenome (GOLD analysis project Ga0256405, IMG submission 189096) | Bovine rumen microbial communities from Lethbridge, Alberta, Canada - RJG_02 | ecosystem: Host-associated > Mammals > Digestive system > Stomach > Rumen | place: Canada: Alberta... | reverse complement strand
ATTTCTGCGACAAAGGCAACATCATGACCATTGCCTCAGGCAACGAAGGAAGCGAAAAATGTCATGTCCACAAAACGATAGATGCCGACCACCCGCTCAAGGTGTTGTTATCCAGGGGCAACTTATACAGTTTCATCAACTACCTGCTGACTAACAAGCCTGCCAAGATTAGAATCTTCCTCTACGACATAGCGAAGAAGACGGAGGTAGCCACCACGAATACATATGAGCTTGCGAACGGCATCGATTGACAGGCTGTCATATCCAAGGAAGGAGAGCAGGCGCGCGAGGACGAGCTGAGCAAGGACTTGCTGAAACTGATGAAAGACAGTGAAGGCAAAAGCCGTTATTACAATTCGGGCGGTGGGATGGCTGTTAAAAACGGTATCGGCGAGACGCAGAATCCGGAGGGAGGTACTCGCCAGCTGACCACCACAACCGTTCAGGCGATTGGAACAATAATCAGCAGAGACATCAGATTAGGTGTCGAGATTACGGCTGACGAGAGCGTAGAGCAACGCGCATGGGTCAACTCCGATAGCGGCTGCGAGTTTGTGGACGCCGAGGGATTTGACAAGGGGTCATCCGATGTCAGCGTAGGCGACCTCTGCACCACTGGTGTCCCCATCAGCGTGGGTTCATGGAGCGCCAACAATCTGGTTGTTAGCGAACCAGGTGAAGAACCAACAACTGATGCAGGGGAAACAGTAGGCAATATATCCAGATACACCAGCTATGGCATTGACTATGCCGGCCACCAGCATCCCTTCGTGGTAACACCCGGTCACTGTATCTATAGTGCCAGCAACTCGTTCATGGACGATGAATTCAACGACGTCATTGCCGACCAGAATTTCTCGAATCAGTTTAAAGGTCAGACCACCCCACGAAGCTACAGATGGGTGAAATCCAACGGTACGTCGATGGCAACGCCCATCGCAGCAGGCATCATTGCCCTGTGGCTGCAGGCTGCCCGCGACAAGGGCATCACTCTGACCATCGACAAGGTGAAGGAAATCATCGAGCATAGCACCGATACCGACGAGTTTACCCAGAAAGCGGGCATCCGTGCCGGTCATGGTAAACTGAATGCCTACAAGGGAATACTCTATGTGCTGGGACTGCCAACAGCCATCAGCGAACTCAGTCAGCACCAACCGCAGGGAGTGACTTTCCGCATGGCCGACAGCCGACTCTATGCCGAGGGTGCCGAGGACGGAACGGCGGTCACGCTCTACAACCTGTCGGGAGCCATCGTGCGCCAGACGCAGGTGGCAGGCGGCAGCATCAGTCTCGACGGTCTGCAGCGCGGTGTCTATGCCGTACAGATAGGGCGATTGGGCTCAACACTTATCCGATTATAACATAACAATTTAATAACAACAATTATGAAGAAAATTTTGATGATGGTTCTCATGGCTGGAATAGCCCTGTCAACTAACGCACAGTGGAACAACTGGCACACAACACAGGCCATTAGCGGCGGTGTGGGTATTTTAGGTTCTATTATCGCTTCGTCGGAGCGTAAGAAGGCCATGGAGATTTTCGAACGCGAGAAAGCACAGTATCAGCCTACTTTCGAGAAAGTCTATAAAGAAGCCAAGAGCCTGGAGTCGGAAGAGAAATGGGCAGACGCACTCGACAAATACGAGGAGGCAGCCACACTGAACTGCGACTACGGATATACCGACCAGAAGAGTGTCACACTGAAAATCAACAGCCTCTACGAGAAGGCCGGACGCACGGAGGAGGGTCCCAGTGTGCTGAACAACAAGACCACCATCCTGCCCGACTATACACGCTATCGCTTCACGGCACAGAATCCCATCAGCAAAGGCAAGAAGGACAATACGCAGACGAAGATTGTGCGCGTGAGCTGCTCGGACACCGAGACACGTATCGAACTGGAATGCGAGGCCGATATGCCTAACGACGAGCTATACATCAAGTCGGACACCTACATCAGAGGCAAGGGCGGCGACAAACTGCGCCTGCGCAGTGTCGAGAACGTGACAGTGGCTCCTGTGGTGACCAAGATTCCATGGCCATACCAGAAGTTGCGCTTCGCCCTGATATTCCCTGCCCTGCCCATCACAGCCGAGGAATTTGAACTCGTTGAACCTTCAAGCAGCTGGAAGTTCAGAAACATCAGATGCAGATAACCGACAACGAGGAGATATACTACTCGATGGCACTGACGCGGCTGTCGGGTGTCAACCATGCCGTCGCCCTGCAACTGTATAAGGAACTGGGCGACGCGCAGGCTGTTTAGGAATCACGGGGGCATTCTAGTTGGTAGATTTTTATTGTTTTATTTGTTTGTTTCGCTAAATTGTCGTATCTTTGCCCTGTTAATTTCTAAGCAAAGATGAGTCATGACATATCTCAACCAGTTCCACAAGGAGGCAACGGAGCGCAAGATGCGGAAAATAGCCGCATCGCAGCAATCGCCAATGAGCTCGAGCGACTTTGCGCTATACATGAAGCGCAACTTCGAGATAGCCAAGCAGATGTAAGTCATTTTGAGGTAGAGCAGCGTGCTGCTGAGCAAATGGCTAAAGCTGGCGGCTATTGGATTCCCATGATGGACATTTTCGACTTGGGTGTACCTGGTCCGAGTGGGAATGAGAATGACACTTATGTTGCAGATAACATTATATATAAAGTCAACAATCTTTTGAACAGCGGCAGTATAGCAGCGCTGCTCAAAAAGATTTTGCTGCACAATCTGCTTTTCCCTGACACAGCCTATTCCTTCTATGGTTTTGCTGGCTTTGACGGCCGCACGGTTCAGCCAGTCATCACCCAGCCGCGCATTGCCGATGCCCATCCTGCCACGCAGATTATGATAGACACCTATATGGCAGCTCTTGGTTTCGAGAAGACTACCCAAGAGGGGCGTTTCTCTAATGGAGCGTATGAGGTATGGGACCTTGTCCCTCGCAACGTGTTGGTTGACGAGGATGGCGACATCTTTGTGGTTGATGCAGAGATTAAGCATATTCAGCCAATTTCTTAGTTTTTCCCCTCCACGATTCTGACTTCCTCGTCCGTCAGGCCATAAAGTTGGTAGACGAGACGGTCGATCTCTGATTCTAAGGCGGAGGTGTCGGCAGAGGGATTGGATGCCTTAGCTGATAAAACAGTATTAACTCTATCAGCAATATCCTCTTGTTCATTTCGCTCACATTTCTTTACGGGCAGTTCATAATAATGGTAAATTTTTGCTTTTGTGAATGCGCCCTTTGTTTTCTCAAACGTAAGTTTATACATTAGATATTGAAACAACTTAGAATTAAGTAATCCAAGGATATATTTCAATGAGTATTCTTTGTTTATTAGTATCGCATTGTACAGCGATGACATAATATAGAAATTGTTCTCATCGTAGGTGGCAGTAATTTCTGCTCCAGCCTCTCTTATCAATAGTTTAGGCTGCTCAAAGATTTCTTTACTTCTAGGACACGCAAGATGTTTTCCATAATATAGATAAAGGTGTGGATTCCGAATCGTATATTTCTTTACATCCTTCCCTCTTAAGATTGGTTGATAGCTACTATTAATTCTAAATTCAGATATGTATAAAGCGTCATTTCCTGACTTGATAGCCTGACGAATGTCAATAATATCCGCAAGTCTAATGCTTTGAATCCTTAATTTATCCATTAAGTCGTATGAATCATATGTACGTATAGAATATGTACATTGTGGCTGGCTTTCGAAATAGGAAGAAGGTATAAGTAAATTAATACTTCCAAGCTTCTCAGATGTACTTACACGAATACTATATTCAGACAAATTATTCTTGCAAAAAGCAAAGATCATAGAATGAACTACAGCCGTATCAAATACCTTGTCAGATAGGTCGTTTATTTCGTAGACCATATTATGCAATAGTTTCCTACGGACTTCTTCTTCAAAATAGTTGTCTAATAAAGTATTAGGGATAATAAGGTAACAAAAACCACCTGTAGAAAGAATATTCAACGAATGGAGTGTAAAAAGTGAATATGTATCTATCTTGAATTGTGTCTCAGGGAACAATTGTCGATATACTTTTTTTTCATGATTCGACAATTTTGCCCCATACGGCGGATTACCAATAACAATATCAAATCCACCTTGCGAGAATACGTCATAGAACCAAGTGTGCCAGAGGAAGAACTGGTCGTTGCCTGAGAGGTCGAGGTCGCCAAAGTCAACGTTGATGCGTTGTTCGGCGAGTTGCTTCTTTACATTGTTTATAATGTTAGTGCGCAGTTCCTTCTTTTCCTTGTGGTTTGTGCAATTGTAATACTTGGCAAGCATGTCACGTAAGTCTTTACGATAGACATCGACCATATTGTCGAAGAAAGACAGGCCCTCACTCTTATCGTATTTCTTCTCTGTCATCGTTGACAGGTCAATACCTTTGTATTGCTCCAACAACGAGTTGCCTTGCATAATCTTGAAGTCGAGGTTAGGTAATGCCTGTGGGGTTTCTTCATCTACAATCAAGGAGAGCCAGAAGCGGAGGCGAGCGATGTCAACGGCACCACGCTCAATATCTACGCCATAGATATTTTGCTGGATGATGTGCTTCTTGATTTCTGCGGCTTTGCTTTGGTCTATTCCTTCAAGGGCTGTGCGACATTGGAAGAGTTCTTTCAGCAAGCCCATCGGGAAGGCTCCTGAGCCAATGGCTGGGTCGCAGATCTTGACATCCTTGAGACGTTGATCTATATTATCAGGCAGATGTTCTTGCAGTTGGTGCGTAGTCACGAACTGGCGAATAGCCTCCTTGGTGGTCTCATCCTCGATGTCTGTCTGGAGATAGGCTATCAGACTCTCACGACACATATAGCTGACAATCTCCTTGGGGGTGTAGAACGCTCCTTTGTCCTTGTTGTCTTCCAGCAGGTTCTCGAAGATACGACCCAGCATTTCTGGGTCAACTCCTACCTCTGCATCGTCAGGATCGTTCTCGTCGATGGTGAAGTTGTAGGACGCAAAGAAATTGAGCAGGGATTCCATGTACTTGGCAAGTAATGGAAACTCCGTTTCGTCAGACGCATCACGTTCGAACAAGCCTCCATTCAGATAGGGTGTACGATATCTTGTGAGTACCTTTCGTTCCTCATTATTCAAGTCATTGAATAGCGACTCCAATTCATTGTCGATGAAGTGGTCTTTGTCATTACATTCAGCAAACAGGGTTTGGATAAATTCTGGGTCACCACTGCCCCACTCTTTATCGACAGGCACACCTAACCAACCTTTCTTCTGCAAGAACTGGAGGAACACCAATCGACCCATCAACTTCTTCACATAGTCTCGTACGGCTTTCTCTGGATTGGGGAAATGAGCAAACTGCTGCATGATGAACGCATTGGGTGTGCCCTCTTGTCGCTCTTCCCATTTGTTGGCTACCTTGACCATTCGCTTGCCAGTCACATAGAAAATGATGTCTTCGTATTGCTGCTTATAGCCTTTGAAGAACATGTCGCTGACGGCATCTACGGAGAATGCTTTGGTCAGGTCTTTCAGCGAGAGACTGCTGTCACGCAGTTTCTCGAACTGCTGAATGGCTGTACGGCTTCTATGACCTTCGCCTAAGAGATAGGTGAAGCGTTTGGTATCTGTCGATTCTTTCTGATAGGTTCCGTCTTCTGCAAATGTCCATGCCTCGCTGACATACGAAAAACGAAGCACACTCTCGTGCTTGCGATAGCAGAACATAAAAGCTCCGGCATTGCCATTGCTACGCCAGGCTGTGAGTAGCATGTCTCGAATACCCCTGCGATTACGCTCTATATCTACACTGTCTGCTAATTCTACTTCATAAATACTGATGGTCTGTCCGTCGCTGAGCGTGATGGTACCCAACCATAGGGCTTGCTTGGCAAACTGGCTGTTAGTAGGAACGACAGAAGGCGTGTTCCAAAACTTTTCCTTGCCATTAAAGATGTCGTGCAACAGGCGTTGCCAATTCTCACGATTGTATTTTGATTCGATAATAGGTCTGTAGTCCATAGTTCTTATCTGTTATTGGAATGATTCTGATAATATAATGGTGGCTTCGGATTCCTCTTCTGCCCGTTGCGTTTCACGATAGTAGGCAGCATATTTGTCTGCCATCTGGAGCACTTGCTTCAGGGCTTCATCAAAAGTCATCTTGGCTCGACTGCCTCCCTGTCGCATCAAGTCTTTCTGTATGCGTTGCAGGCGTTTGGCGATATAGGTGATGGTGCCTCGCTCTGTCAGTTCCTTTAGCTGAACAAGTTTCAAACGGGTGTCGCCATCCTCTATGTGAGGTATCATACTGTTGATGAGGCTGACAGCTGTCGTAACCTGAGCACCCAGATTGCTGCGCTGACTTTGGTTTGACTCCTCGTCATGCAGTTCCTCCTCCTTGGCAGTGCGGAATGCTTTCAGTGCTTTCTCCACATGCTCATGGTGTTGTGGCAATCGAGGTACAGCCTTTTCCTCTCTTTCAGCCTTGAAATATTTCAGGGCATCAAGTACAGAGAGTTCACGTGCCTTTTCGTCATTAACCAAATAGAACACCTTGCGGAAGTTTGTCTTGAGGAATACCATCGTGCCCCCAGACAATGTAATACCCTCTACCTCATACGGTTCTCTTCCAGTTCTGCTGCGAAGCGATATACGCTCAATACGCTGATACTCCTTGCGGTTCTGCTGATAGAGCGAACGCAGCTCTTCATAGAAAGGCAATTCCAAGTTGCGGTCTTCCTGCTCTTTTTTGATTCCCTCCTGGAAGAGTTTATCAAGGTCACGATCAATGATTTCGTCTGTCGAGTAAATTTGATTGTCTTCACCAAACGTAGTGTGGAAGGTCTGAATCTTACTCAGTGCTATCTGATTAAGTTTGATTTCCTTGTTACCCTGCTCAGAGGGGTAGAACACATAGTTGTAGATGATGCCTGCCGTAGAGCCGATACGATTTACACGACCTATACGCTGCATCAGTCGGGTGCTGTTCCATGGAGTATCATAATTAATAATGATATTCGAACGATGCAGGTTTACACCCTCTGCCAGCACATCGGTAGTGAGGATGATGTTATAGTCGTTCTTCTTCTGTTTCCAGTTGGCATCAAAATTCTCGCGGATGGTCTTGAACAGCTGACTGCGATTTTGCGACGAGATGACTAACACATCGTTGCGCCCTATGCGCCGAGCCAGATAGTCAACGGTGTCAACCGACTCAGAGAACACCACTATCTTTCCTTCAGGATTGTGCTCCTTTTTAAAGAGCTCGTGTTTCAGCAGGTCGTCAAACTTGGCAAACTTCGAATCGTCATCGTCTGAGATATATTCCCACTCCAACCACATGTCGTCGAGCAACTTTTGGTCTTTGTGCAACATGTCAATATACTCTGGCTGGAAGTCATCACGCTTGAAGACAGCATTCTTAGGATTCACCTCCGCCTTCTCGTTCAGCTTTTCCTCTATCTCGTCGTCTGTATAGCCAAGGGCATAGAGTTGGTTAATATCCATGTCCGGAGCAATGAATATCTTATCGTTCTCCCACATGGTCAGCATGTTCTCGTTCGCTTGGCGGAAGTTTTCCAAAGACTTGCGGAAAGCATAGAAACTACTCTCCAGACGCTTCACCAGTCCGTTCTTGCGAATGCCTGCCAAGCTGCGACTGATAAGTTCCGCATTGTCATAAAGTCCATTGGACGCTTCTGGTTTCAGATAGGCAATGGCTTGATAGCGGGCATAGGTCAGATGCTTGTCTAATATCTGCATGGCTTCCTTGAAGAGCTTAGCCAAGTGGTCATTCAACTCATATTCTTTCTTGATGGGTTTTGCCACTTTAGGAAATCCGTTTACATCCTGATGATAACGAGGAACACCTTCTATATCGGTTCTCGTTCTACGAACGGTCAGTGGTTTTATAACTCTGTCACGCACTCGCTCAGCCAATTTTTTGAACTGCTTGATGTCAAACTGCTCTTGCTTGCGCATCTTGCGGAACTCCACCACCAAAGGCGAGAAGAACGCTGTCAGATTGGGCACACCATCAATAGTGCAATGACGCGGGTCCTGAAACATCAGTATCTGATAATAGATGTCAGCAGGGGTGTTGTTCATTGGCGTGGCAGAGATCAACATCACCTTTTTCTTATAGCCAGGTATATAACCCGTCTCCAAACGGGGCATCTTGCAAATTTCCTGCAATTGTTGGAAAGCACCTGTAGTATGATTGCGGAACTTATGGGCCTCGTCCACCAGCACCAAGTCGTATTCCTCAGCATTCCAATAGTCATAGTTTTCATCATCAAGTACCTTGCCCAAACTTCCATTGCTCACGAAGCGTGAGTATTTATCAATACCAAAATCTTTAAAAGTAGTCTTCCAGTTCTGTTCCACAGCAGGCGGATAGACCACCAGAATCTTAGTGTGCTCCGGTCCGTTCTCTATCAAGAATTTCTTTGCTATCATGGTGGCAATCACCGTTTTACCAAGACCTACAACATCTGCAAGAAAGAAGCCATCATAACGGATGAGTTTCTGATAGCCCTCAACGACGGCATCTGCCTGATAGTCGTATTTGGTATAACCCTCTGGCATGTCGAAGGGGTCGTCTTGATCGATGGCTAATACACGGTCACTAAAATACTCCATTAGCATTTTAATGTAAAGCTCATAGGGAGTAACATCGCCTTTCAGATAGGTTTTGTCAAGTGTTTCCTGATAGTCTTCGGCACTGATGGATACTCCTTTCGCTTCTTCCCAAAGAAGCTCAAACTCATGCTTGGCGAAAGCAACATCTTCATACTGGGTCATTTTTACATTAAACTCATACTGCTTGTCATCGCCAATCCCCAATCCATTGCCACTGAGATTACTGCTGCCTGTGATGGCTGCCCCAAAGGCGTGCTGATTGAAATTATCAGGATAGAGAATATAGAACTTGGCATGGATTTTCTTGGAGGGATGGGCTCGTAGTTCTAACTTGCCGTCTATCATGTCCTGCACCATCTGCAGCATGCCATCCTCCACACGTTTGGAGTACTGCGAATGCTCTATATCTTCTTTCAACTGACGGAGGCAGTCTTCTTTCACCTCATCCTCAGCACCAAAGAAAAGTTCACCCTTCTGATGGGCACGAGCTATATACTTATCCACATCAATGCCTATCAGGATGCGCACTTTATTGATATTGTCGAGAAAAGGACGAAGGGTGAAGTAACCTGACGCACGGAGGAAACCCACCACAGCATCCAAATTCTTCACTTGAGGGTTATTGTCGAGGATACCCTCAAACTCATTCATCAAAGTATTACCGTCTCTGTTAGTAAAGAAACGGTTCGAAATAGGTATGTCTTCCATATCTACGCTATAGTTTTAGGAGCGAAAGGACTTGTCGGATATATTAATGGGTTCATAACTCAAGAACCTCAGGACACGAAAAAAGCGTGAAACCGCCCTTATCGATGTCCCAAGGTCCTAGGATAACCCATTCACACGAAATAAGTCCAGTCCACGCTATCAGCGTAGAGATGGTACTTCTTCGTCGTGTGAGTGTCGATTGAATTTCCTAGGTTCAGGGACATCACCGAATAGCACAATCGCTATGTTTATTACCAAAAAATTTTGCACCACCGCTTTCGCCAAAGCTTATTGGCAATGCAAAGGCAAAGGTACAAAAAAATCAATAAAACAAAAACAAAATAATTAATTTTATTATGCTTAAGGTATAAAAGTTCGTTTAACGACAATAGAATGGGGTTACTCATCAAAAGCTAAACGAGATTTCAAATTCTGAACAGTTACTATTTTACCACAAATATTTCGCACCATTTTCACTCACCTGCTTTCTCGCTGATAATGAGCGACTTAGAGCAAAAAGGTGATTTAGTGATTGTAGTTTTCACAAACCCTATATATATATACAAAAAATAAATTTAACATTTTTTATTTTATTGCTATATATATAGAGTTTGCGTATAAAGAATCACTAAAATCACCTTTTTCGTTTAACATACTGTAAATGAAGGCTTTAAATGAGGTAAATAAAGCCTCCATTTGAATTAAATAAAGCCTCCATTTGGGTCAAAAGGAGGCTTCAAAGGGTTACGAATACGATCACTTGACAACGACTTTCTTGCCATTGATGATATACAAGCCTTTCTGAGGATTGTCAACACGTATGCCCTGCAAATTGTAGACTGCCGTGTTCTTCAGCTTCTCAGCGATGATGGTCTGTATACCGGAAGTTTTACTTGTCTTTCCGTTGATAGAATAAATATATCCAGGGTAAAGCTCTGGTGACGTACCAAAGTACATCATCATGGAACAGATGACCACCTCATCACCAGCCTTCATGTCACCTTCGGTATAAACACCTTCCTCAAGACCTTTTGCCATATAGACATTCATCATACCTGTCGGGTCATCTGCCTTATCACTAATCTGGAATGTCGCTCTGTCGTCTCCTGAAACGGTTATGTCGCCAATCACATACCCCTTGGTGTAGTAATAAGTATTGACACCAACATCTCTTAGGGCATCCAACACTACGAGCGCATCGGCAACAGTGAACGGACTCTCAACGGTTCCGTGTCCTTCTGTATTAACGATGGAATAAGTTGCTGTCGCCACACTACTTGACTTACCCTTGCTGTTGACAGCGATGGCTTTGATGGTGGTAGTCTCCGTGATGGTCAGCTCTGTCCCGTCATACTTTATTCCTGTGAAGTTTGAGTCATCGGTGTATGTAGGCGTATCCCCATTAACCGTATAGATAATGAAGTTGCCCGTTCCACTAGACATCGTCACCTTCTGTAATCCGAAATACATACCCTGTTCCATACTGAAAGAAGGCTCAACAGGTGTGTCACTAAGCGAGACGACAACCTTGGTGATACGTACCTGTCGGGTAGCACTCAGAGAGAAGGAGTCGGCATTACCTATCCAGGTACCTGTCTTTCCATCTGTCTCAAACGTATAGGTTCCTGTTGTCGGGTCACTTAAACAACCGGGACCATACTGTTCATCACCATTCGCAGTACAGGTGATCTCCACCTTTACAATCTTAGTTCCAGTAGATGAAACGGTGAAGTCAGCCCCAGCATAGCATCGGTATTGGTTCGTCAGATTCATACAACCGTTGCTGACAGTAACAGAAACACCCTCCTTGGCAACCTGGTCCTCACCAGGATCACTGGAAGTATGCGTACCCTTATCCGCCGATGCATCGAAGGTGACCCCTCCCTGTATGGTGACAACGGTATAAGTTGCAGAGACTATATTGCTGGCGGTACCCTTGGCATCCACTGCGATAGCAGCGATTGTCGTGGTCTCCGAAATGGTCAGCGGAGTGCCGTCATACTTTATTCCTGTATAATTTGAGTCATCCGTATAGTCAGGGTCTTCCCCATTCAGCGTGTAAATAATGAATGTGCCCTCCTCAGCAGTCAGCGCCACTGTCTGCGGCTCAAAATACACACCCTCTGGTATACTGAAAACAGGAGCTTTGGGAGCATCGCCCAGTGTCACTACTACCTTAGTGATACGCACCTGTTTTGAGGCGCTCATAGAGAATGAGGCATCGTTACCGATCCAAGTTCCTCCCTGACCATTCGCCTCGTACTCATAAGTTCCTGCTGTTGGATCCGCAAATCCCCCAGGTCCATTCTTCGACTGCCCTTTCGCAGTACATGTAATCTCCACCTTCAGGATGTTCGATTCTGTAGAAGTGATGGTGAAATCCGCACCTGCATAACAACGGTAATGTTCTGCCAGGTTCATACAACCGTTACTGACAGCGATAGTAACACCCTCTTTGCTAACCTCGTCTTCACCCGGATTCTCTGTGGTACAAGTACCCTTATCAACTGACGCATCGAAGGTCACCACTTTCTGGGCACTCATGTGCAGTGCAAACACACTCATGAGAGCAATAAAAAGATAACGTAAAATTTTGTTCATTTGCTTATCTGTTTTAAGTTTTTACTGTTGGCAAAGATACTAAATAAATATGGAAAATGGAACAAGAAGCAAGAAATAATCACAAAAAATACGTTCTGTCAAAAAAGATTTGACAGAACGTATTTTCCTTTTTATCCTTTCTATCAGAAGGTGTAGGTCAGTGATGCCTGAATCTGATGACGATTGTCCTTGACATTGACTGATGAGCAGCTGTTGCTCTCGGTAAAGGTACCTGTCTTAACACCATTTTCATCATAGAGATCAACAGTAGCACTGAGGTCTTTCATGAAGGGATAGAAATCACCCTTGCGCATGCTGTACTGATAAGCGAGGTCAAGACGGAACTTGTCGAAAGAGAAACCAACACCTGCCGTGATGCGATGCGTATCCTTCCAGTTGACATAGTGCGTGGTAGACGCATAGTAGACACCCGGTGACTCCAGCGTCTGGTCACGGACACCACTTTCCTTATACATCGGAGATACGTAGTTATAACCCAGACGAACAGCGACGTTCTTGTCAATCTTATACTCAGCACCGAGCTTGAGGGTAGACACACCCTTCAGGGTATTCTCAGTATGACGCTTCATCACATTGTCAGTAGAGCTCTCCGTATAATAGCTGTCACTCCAGTAATCGTAATAACGACCATCAACGGTCCGCATGTCACAAGCACCATAGTCGGAATACTCATAGACAGCACCGAGTGCGAGATAGTCACCTACGGTATGACCCAGACTCAAACCGAACTTCCAAGGGGTGTTGAAACGGAAGTCCTCCTTGGCGGAGGAACGGTCACGCTTAGCCGTTGAACCCTCAGCGCAAAGGAAATCAGTGTAGTTCTCTGTTGTCAGGCGATAGAAGGTTGGCGTGGCAACAGATACACCGATACGGAAAGGAGACTCCTCGATAGGACGGAAGATCAGACCAGCCTTGATGTTGAAGCCAGAACCCGTGATCTTATGGTTGTCGCATACAAGTACCTCATCATAATACTGACCGCTGAGGAATTCATTATACTCACTGTAATTCTTATAATGTACGGAATGAACACCCACGGTCAAACCTAAGTACAGGCGGTTCTTGATGTTACCACTGATATTGAAGTCGAACTCACCGATATAACCAGTATTCGCACGACTGAAGTTATAACTCTCTCCATCGTAGCTGTACATCTGCTTGTTTGCCTCATCCCAAAGCATATTACCGAAATACATATCGTCAAGTTGAGACCAAGCACGGGTGTCGAAAAGCCCTGCAATGTCCTTAACGACGGTCTGGCGGTTCTGCGACGAACCATTCAGTGCCATATTCTCCATGGCGAGCACATGGTTGAAGTTACGGTTCTTACGGAAGTTGAAACCGAAGTTCAGGTAACTCGTCTTACTAGTGCGACCCGCAAACACAATACCGATCTGGTCGAAAGACACATGCGTCTTACTACCGTCCTGGAACGACTTGCCGTCCTCCTGCACATTCACACTCATGGTCGCGGAAACCTGTCCCTTACGGAAGAGACCGATACCAGCAGGGTTGCTACCCATCGTAGAGATCTCAGCACCCAGTGCATCCATCGCACCACCCATTCCGACATAACGAGCCGTACCATTCAAATCCTCTGTGGCAAGAGCAGCTCCCACATAAGTGTCTTGGGTTGCCGGCTGTGCCTGTAGCTGCATTGCCGTCATAGCTGCAGCAGCGAATAAATATATCTTCTTCATAATCATTATCTCTAAACTCTAAACTCTCAACTACCCAATTATCTCCTTCCTCCATAAGAGTGTCCTCCACCACTAGAGCGTCCTCCACCGAAGCCACCTCCACGGCTGCCGCCTCCAAAGGAAGCACCACTGCTGTGAGAGGTACCGAAAGAACGGTTCGAACCATAGTTGTGGTTGGAATAAGTGCGGGTACCGTAACTGCGTGAACCATTGGAATAACGATGGTTAGCACCAGAATAGCGGTGATGAGAATAACCGGCTCGGCTCCAACGGGCACCACTGCCTCCTCTGTAACTGTAGTAACGAGGACCATACCAGCCGTAATAACGCGGACCATACCAACCATAATGATAACGCCAGGGAGAATACCATGCGGAATAGTAATAAGGTGAACGCCATCCCCAATAGGTATCATAGTACCAGGGGTCGTAATACCAGGGATCATACCAGCTGTAATAGCTGCTGTAATACCAAGGAGAAGACCAACGACCGTCACGATAGCCTTCCCAATAAGCTACACTTGGACTATAGTCGTCGAAACGACTCATACGGCGGGTGTACTTATAGTCCTGGACCTCGTTGAAAGCTGAGTCGGGATATACCCCACGCTCTGCCGAGAAGTCAATGATATCGTTGCCCGCTGAGTCAATCGGGGCAACACGGCTCCACGCACGGCGGTTGTATTCGTCAGCGCTACGTGTACTGCCTGCATAATAAGTATCGGTAGGCATGCCATACTTCTCGGCTTCCTTAGCCACGTTCTCCTTCGTAGGAACGAAGTAGAGATCGTCGTCCTGTGCCATCATGGTGAACGGCATGGCTCCAAAGAGGACTGAGAGTAGAACTAACTTTTTCATGTTCATTTCCATCATTTTATAGTTTCACGTTGCAAAATTACAACGATTTTCACTGCAAAGTTAAGGAAAAACCCTAAACCAAGGTAGGTTTTTCCCTATTTTTTGTAATTTTGCACTAAATATTTAACATCAGCATGAAATATTACAAAGTAGATTTTACCATTCAACCCTGCTCTCAGGATGCCCGTGACATCTTAGCGGCAATGGCTGGGGATGTGGGGTTCGAGACCTTTGAAGAGTCGGAAGAGGGACTGACTGGTTATGTTCAGCAAGCACTTTTCAATCAAGAGGCACTGGAGCAGACCCTTGAGTTTTTCCCCATGGCGGAAACACATATTTTATATACTGTGACTGAGGCAGAGGACAAAGACTGGAATGAACAATGGGAACAGGAGGGCTTTGACCCTATCATCATCGATGACGGGAAGATGGTCATCCATGACGGACGACATCTCCCTCAACTCACACCTCTTACCTCGCACCTTTCCATAGAAATTGATGCTCACCTTGCCTTCGGAACAGGTACCCATGAGACGACTCGGATGATCTGCTCAACCTTGTTGACAGCACCCCTCAAAGGTAAGAAATTACTCGATGCAGGATGCGGAACTGGTATCTTGGGAATTGCCGCACTAAAACTTGGAGCAGAATCTGTAACAGCTTATGATATAGACGAATGGAGTTCTGACAACACCCGACATAATGCAGTCATCAACCAAGTCGACGACCGCATGACAATACTCTGCGGAGATGCTACCCTACTCGATGCCATCGACGAACGGTTTGACTATGTCGTAGCAAATATCAACCGTAATATCCTCCTACAGGATATGGAGCGTTTCCGACAAGTCATGAACAAGGACGCCACACTAATCATGAGTGGTTTTTACACGGAGGACATTCCCTTGTTGGAAGCCAAAGGACAAGAACTGGGTCTCACCTTGGAAAGTCAACGGGAAGACAACCACTGGGCATGTATCACACTCCGCAGAGAATAAAATAATAAAATTATTTTCTGGAATCATAATTATTTCGTACCTTTGCAAACTGTAAATTGTAAATCGTAAAATAGTAAATTTTATTATGCTTACATTAAAACTCATTACTGAGGAAACTGACCGCGTCATCCGCGGACTGGAAAAGAAACATTTTAAGGGTGCTAAAGAGGCTATCGACGAAGTACTTGCCGTTGACAAGCGCCGTCGTGAGGCACAGCAGAAATTAGACGCGAACTTGAGCGAGGCAAAGAAGCTCGCCGCTCAGATTGGCGGTCTGATGAAAGAAGGAAAACGCGACGAGGCAGATGCCATCAAAGAGAAAGTGTCTAAGATGAAGGAAGCCAACAAGCAGTTGGAAGAGACCATGAATGAGGCACAGGAGGAGATGACCCGTCTGCTCTGCCAGATACCCAACATCCCATACGATGAGGTGCCCGAGGGTGCTACTGCAGAGGATAACCATGTGGTAAAGAGCAACCAAAAGGAATGTGACGGTACGGATACCGTTGGCAACTGGACTGCCAATCCTGAGGTTCCCACGGCAAAGCTGCCACACTGGGAACTCGCCAAGAAATACAATCTCATCGACTTCGACCTGGGTGTGAAGATTACGGGTGCAGGATTCCCGGTATATATCGGAAAAGGTGCCCGTCTGCAGCGTGCCCTTATTAATTTCTTCCTCGACGAGGCCCGCAAGAGTGGGTATACAGAGATCATGCCGCCAACGGTTGTCAATGCTGCCTCTGGCTATGGCACAGGACAGTTGCCTGACAAGGAGGGACAGATGTATCACTGTGAGGTGGACGACTTCTATCTCATCCCTACCGCAGAGGTTCCCGTGACCAACATCTATCGTGACGTGATTCTCGACGAGGCTCAGTTGCCTATCAAGAACTGTGCCTATACCGAGTGCTTCCGCCGTGAGGCTGGCTCATACGGTAAGGACGTTCGTGGACTGAACCGCCTGCATGAGTTCTCGAAGATTGAAATCGTACGTATCGACAAACCGGAGCATTCCAAGGAGAGCCATAAGGAGATGCTGGAGCATGTGGAGGGACTACTGAAGAAGCTGGAACTCCCCTACCGCATTCTGTTGCTTTGCGGTGGTGACCAGTCATTTACCTCTTCTATCTGTTATGACTTTGAGGTATTCTCAGAGGCACAGAAGCGTTGGCTGGAGGTTTCGTCCGTCTCTAACTTCGACACCTATCAGGCTAACCGTCTGAAGTGCCGTTACCGTCGTGCTGACAACAAGAAGATTGAGTTGTGTCATACGCTGAACGGATCTGCATTAGCACTGCCCCGTATCGTAGCAGCTATCTTAGAGAATAACCAGACGGAAGAGGGTATCCGTATTCCAAAGGCACTCGTTCCCTACACCGGGTTTGAGATAATAGACTAAACGAACACGAACAAACAAATACTGAACTATGAATAAAATTGTTAGAAAAGAGCAATTCTCCGAGAAGGTTTTCCTCTTCGAGATGGAAGCGCCACTGATTGCCAAGAGCCGTAAGGCTGGTAACTTTGTCATCGTTCGTGTTGACAAAAAAGGTGAGCGCATGCCTTTGACGATTGCCGGTGCTGATATCGACAAAGGAACTATCACACTGGTTGTGCAGATGGTGGGACTGAGTTCCAAGAAACTATGTGCACTGAATGAGGGGGAGTATGTTGCCGACATCGTCGGACCTCTCGGTAATCCCACCCATATTGAGAAGTATGGTACGGTGGTATGTGCCGGTGGTGGACTGGGAGTCGCTCCCATGCTGCCTATCATCCAGGCACTGAAGGCTGCGGGCAACCGTGTGCTCTCTGTGATGGCTGGTCGCTCGAAAGACCTGATTATCTTAGAGGATAAAGTACGTGAGTCGTCTGACGAGGTCATCATCATGACGGATGACGGCAGCTATGGCGAGAAGGGCGTGGTGACTGTGGGTATTGAGAAATTCATCCAGCAGGAGCCGCATGTCGACAAGGTATTTGCCATCGGTCCTCCTATCATGATGAAGTTCTCGAACCTGACTGCTCAGAAATACAACATCCCTTGTGAGGTTTCTCTGAATACCATCATGGTGGATGGCACGGGTATGTGTGGTGCCTGTCGTCTGACCATTGGTGGCAAGACGAAGTTCGTCTGCATCGACGGTCCTGAGTTCGACGGTGCCTTGGTTGACTGGGACGAGATGTTCAAGCGTATGGGAACCTTTAAGCGTGCTGAGCAAGAGGAACTGGAGCATTATGAGGAGCATCTGAGTTCTGATACTATAGATACTATAGGCACTATAGGAACTACAGGCACTATAGAAACTACAGAAACCACTGATGATCCTATCGAGGTGCTCACTGACCGTAATGCTCCCTGGCGTGAGGAACTCCGCAAGAGCATGAAACCGAAAGAGCGTACTGCTATCGAGCGTGTCGTCATGCCGGAACTGGATCCGGTCTATCGTGCCACGACTCGTACGGAGGAGGTGAACATCGGACTGACCAAGGAGATGGCGATGAAAGAGGCAAAACGTTGCCTTGACTGTGCGAAACCAACTTGTGTGGAGGGATGTCCTGTAAATATCAATATTCCTTCTTTCATCAAGAATATCGAGCGTGGACAGTTCCTCGCCGCTGCCAAGGTGCTGAAGACTACCTCCGCACTGCCTGCTGTCTGTGGACGTGTTTGTCCGCAGGAGAAACAGTGTGAGAGCAAGTGTATCCACCTGAAGATGAACGAGCCTGCCGTAGCTATCGGTTATCTGGAGCGCTTCGCCGCTGACTACGAGCGTGAGAGCGGTAATATCAGTCTGCCGGAGATTGCTCCTGCCAACGGTATTAAGATTGCTGTCGTAGGCTCTGGTCCTGCAGGTCTTTCCTTTGCCGGTGACATGGTGAAGAAGGGCTATGATGTCTATGTCTTCGAGGCACTGCATGAGATTGGTGGTGTGCTGAAATATGGTATTCCTGAGTTCCGTCTTCCCAACAAGATTGTGGACGTGGAGATTGAGAACCTTGCCAAGATGGGTGTTCACTTCCAGACGGATGTCATCGTGGGAAAGACCATCAGCGTGGAGCAGTTGGAGCAGCAGGGCTTCAAAGGTATCTTCGTCGGTTCTGGCGCAGGTCTGCCTAACTTCATGAATATTCCTGGTGAGAATGCTATTAACATCATGTCATCGAACGAGTATCTGACTCGTGTCAATCTGATGGATGCTGCCAACCCGACGACGGACACTCCTATCAACCTGGGAAAGAACGTACTGGTTGTCGGTGGTGGTAATACTGCCATGGACTCTTGTCGCACGGCAAAGCGTCTGGGTGGCAACGTCACTCTCGTATACCGTCGCTCCGAACAGGAGATGCCGGCACGTCTGGAAGAGGTGAAGCATGCCAAGGAGGAGGGTATCAACTTCCTGACTTTGCATAATCCCATCGAGTATCTCGCTGATGAGAACGGTGCTGTCAAGGCTGCCGTCCTGCAGGTGATGGAACTGGGTGAGCCTGACGCTTCTGGTCGTCGCAGTCCTGTTCCCGTAGAGGGCAAGACGGTGACACTGGATGTCGACCAGGTCATCGTGGCTGTCGGTGTGTCTCCTAACCCACTCGTTCCGAAGTCTATCGAGGGACTGGAACTGGGTCGCAAGAACACCATCGTAGTCAACGAGGGTATGCAGTCGGCACGTTCAGAGATATTCGCTGGTGGTGACATCGTACGTGGTGGTGCTACCGTGATTCTTGCCATGGGTGACGGTCGTCGTGCCGCTGCCAATATGGATGAATACTTGCAAGCTAAGTAATCATGAACGGACTTTATACGATTATTCTGCTCATACTAAGCAATGTGTTTATGACACTTGCTTGGTATGGGCATTTAAAATTATCTGAGACGGGGGTCAGCAGCAACTGGCCGCTGATTGGTGTCATCGCTTTCTCGTGGATGATTGCCTTCTTTGAGTATTGCTGTCAGGTACCTGCCAACCGCTTGGGTTTCGAGGGCAATGGCGGTCCCTTTAATTTAGTTCAACTGAAAGTGATTCAGGAATGTATCTCGCTGGGGGTCTTCGCGGTCATCGCTAATATCATGTTCCAAGGACAGAACTTGCATTGGAACCATATCCTTGCTTTCTTCCTGATCATCTGTGCCGTCTATCTCGTATTCATGAAATGAACGTAGGGCAACGACTTCAGGAAAGATTTCGAAAAGCCCTGCGGGAATATCGTTTGATTGATGATGGGGACAAGATTCTGATAGGGTTGTCTGGGGGAAAAGACTCTCTCTGCCTCTTGGAATTACTGGCACGACAGTCTAAGATTTTCTTTCCCAGATTCTCTGTCGAGGCGCTGCATGTCCGTATGGAGAATATCCAATATGAGACGGACACCACCTATCTGCAGCATTTCTGTGACGAACTGGATGTGCCCCTTCATATCATTACGACCCGTTTTGAAGCAGAGAAAGAAGGGGTGAAGTCTAAACCTGCCTGCTTCCTCTGTTCGTGGCAACGCCGCAAACAGCTGTTTAATCTCGCACAGGAAATTGGGTGTAATAAGATTGCACTCGGACATCATCAGGATGATATGATTCATACGGCACTGATGAACCTCACGTTCCAAGGACATTTCTCTTCTATGCCACCTTCGCTGAAGATGGACAAAATGCCGTTGACCATCATCCGTCCGCTATGTCTCTGTGAGGAGGCGGACATCATGGAATATGCTGCCCAACAGGGATATCAGAAGCAATTGAAACAATGTCCTTATGAGCACGATACCAACCGTACGTCCGTGCAAGGTTTGTTGGAGCGGATGCGGCAACTGAATCCTGAGGCACGCCACTCTATATGGAACGCCTTGGAGTCGGTCTTCAAAACATCAGCCCTTATCCTTCTGCTGCTGGCACTGGCTATCCCTGTCTCTGCACAACGTCGCAAGAAGACTCAAAAGAAGGTGGAACCTCCCACAGAACAAACGGAACGTATGAAACAGATGACCATGGCGACACAGCGTATCATGTTTATTGACAGTGTTGTCGTGGAGAAAAAGGATTTCCTGAAAGCCTACCATCTGTCTGCCGAGACTGGACGGATAGCGCCCTACTCCACTTTCTTCCCTAAACAGGACTCCCAGGCTTTCACTTTTATGAATGCACTGGGCAATCGTTGTTTCTATACTGACAATGACAGTACTGTCTATACGCAAGAGAGACTGCAACACCAATGGACGGATGCCGACTCACTTCCTGGGATTAACAGCGACAGACTGTTGCAACAGGTCAACTATCCCTTTATGATGCCTGATGGCATGACGCTTTATCTGGCTGCAAAGGGTACGGAGAGTATCGGGGGCTATGACATCTTCATGACTACCTATGACGCTGCGGAAGGGCGCTTCCTGAAACCTGAGAATATCGGTATGCCGTTTAACTCTACGGCAAACGACTACCTGTTTGCCATTGACGAATACAACCAACTGGGGTTCTTCGCCTCTGACCGTAACCAACCGGACAGCCTGGTATGTGTCTATACATTTATACCTGCAAAGAAATACCTGACGTATGATGAGTCGCAATATACTCCGGAACAGATAGCTTCCTATGCCCGTATCGACAGCATCAGCATGACATGGGATGACAAGCTGGCTCTGCAAAAGGCGGTCAAAAGACTGAAACAGGCTAAGAAGCATAGTACTTCCGCCATGGCAGCTTTTGATTTTGTCATCAACGACCGGCTGACTTATCACCACCTGAAAAACTTCAAGGCGGCTGGTAACCAAGGACGGTATCAGGAACTCGTGAAAATGCGTCAGCAGTACGATACGGTCATCATGGCACTGGAGAAGGCACGTAAATACTATCCGAAGACAAAAGGAGAGGAGCGTAAGGCACTCGCACAGGAAATTCGTGGTCATGAGCAGTCTCAACACCAGCTGTATCTGGCTATACGCCAGCAAGAGAAGATGATACGCAAAGCAGAGAATGAATATTTAACTAAAAACAAATAAGTATTATGAGTAAGAGAGTGTTTCCAGAATCTGAACTGATTATCAATAACGATGGATCATGCTTCCATCTGCATCTGCGCCCCGAACAACTTGCCGACCGTGTCATTCTTGTGGGTGACCCGGGACGTGTGGAGACGGTTGCCGCTCATTTCGACAGTCGTGAATGTGAGGTCAGCAGTCGTGAGTTCCATACCATCACAGGAACATATCAAGGCAAGCGCATCACGGTACAGTCAACAGGCATTGGTTGTGACAATATTGATATCGTCATGAATGAGTTGGACACACTGGCAAATGTCGATTACCCTACCCGTACAGAAAAGGACGAGCACCGCACACTGACCATCGTTCGCATTGGCACCTGCGGTGGCTTGCAGCCATTTACTCATACTGGCTCATTCATTGCAAGTGTCAAGAGCATCGGCATCGATGGGCTGCTGAACTACTACGCTGATCGCAATAAGGTTTGTGACCTCCAGATGGAAACAGCTTTCAGACAACACATGCTGTGGAATCCTATCCTTGGTAATCCCTACGTAGCAGTAGCCGACAAGAACCTTATCGACCAGATTGCACAGGATGACATGATTCGTGGCTATACCGTAGCCTGCGGTGGTTTTTATGGTCCCCAGGGTCGCATACTCCGAGCTGATGTAGTCGATCCCGACCAGAATAATAAAGTGGAGTCATTCGAATATGACGGCATGAAAATATGCAACTACGAAATGGAGTCAAGTGCCCTCGCTGGTCTCGCCTCCATCTTAGGTCATCGTGCCATGACCTGCTGCATGGTGATTGCCAACCGCTACACCACAGAAATGAATACGGAGTATAAGAACTCCATTGATACACTCATCCAAAAGGTACTTGACAGAATATAAATGAACGACACTATCTGTGCACTCGCAACGGCTCCTGGTGGGGCTCTTGGGATTATCAGGATCTCAGGGGCTCAGTCGTTTGAGATTCTTTCTCGCGTGTTTAGTAAGGACATTAGCAATGCCCAACCTAATACTATTCATTATGGGCACATCAAGAATGGCTCTGAGATTCTCGATGAATGTATGGTAAGCATTTTCCGTGCTCCCCACTCTTACACTGGTGAGGACTCTGTGGAGATTAGTTGTCATGGCAGCCGCTATATATTAAATAAGGTATTAGAGTTGTTGGTGCAACATGGTTGTCGTATGGCAGGACCGGGGGAGTTTACGATGCGGGCATACCTCAACGGCAAGATGGACCTGAGTCAGGCGGAGGCTGTGGCAGACTTGATAGCATCCACCAGCAAGGCTTCCCACCACCTTGCCATGAGCCAACTAAAAGGTGGGGTCTCTTCAGAACTGTCGAGACTGCGCGGGCAATTGCTCAAACTGACTTCCCTCCTCGAACTGGAACTCGACTTCTCTGACCATGAAGACTTGGAGTTTGCCGACCGTTCGGAACTTCTTTCATTGGCTCAACACATAGACGCACATATCACACATCTTGCCAAGACTTTTGAGACTGGACAGGCTCTGAAGGATGGTATTCCTGTCGCTATAGTAGGTGCTCCTAATGTCGGAAAAAGCACGCTGCTTAATGCCCTGCTCAACGAGGAGCGTGCCATCGTATCAGATATACAAGGTACTACTCGCGACACCATTGAGGACACGATACAGATTGAGGGCATCACCTTCCGCTTCATAGACACCGCTGGTATTCGCCATACTTCCGACACCATCGAACAAATGGGTATTGACCGTTCCATGGAGGCGGCACAAAAGGCGAAAGTTATATTGATGATGACGGAACCGGGAGTCCCCTACCCTGACATTCCTGTCAGAGAGAACCAGACCCTCATCCGCATAGAAAACAAGACAGAGGCTTTTCAGGCAAAATACGGCATCGGTCTCGACACATTACGCCAACAACTTCTCGATGCCGTTCCTCAAACAGCAGACTCAGAAGTCATCATCTCCAATGCCCGCCATTACCAAGCACTCATAAAGGCTAACGAGAGCCTCAGCCGTGTCATCAACGGACTCCATCAGCAACTCAGTGGTGACCTCATCTCCGAAGATCTCCGCCAAGTCCTCTCTGAACTAGCAGAAATAACCGGAGAGGGACAAATCACTCCCAACGAAGTCCTCAACAACATCTTCCAGCACTTCTGCGTGGGAAAATAGTCCAATTGCAAAGAAACACATAAAATCTGCAAAAATAAGCCCGTAAATCCCTTGTTTTCAAGTGTTAAAGATTGTTCGGGTTTTTGCAGATTTTTGATTTAGGTATTGTTTGTTTGCAGATTTTTGCCTAACTTTGTCCCCCAGATGTCCCCCAAAGAGTGACGCACCCCCATTTTTTGTCCCCCGAAAGATGGTTTTTTGTCCCCCGTGGCGACATTTGGTAGTAACTCGTTAAAACTATAAAGGCAATGGCAAAGAAACAAACA
>Ga0256405_10004948_pt1 | contig 23942 bp, 22 predicted proteins | sample RumenRJG_02DNA_FD_189096 | JGI IMG/M metagenome (GOLD analysis project Ga0256405, IMG submission 189096) | Bovine rumen microbial communities from Lethbridge, Alberta, Canada - RJG_02 | ecosystem: Host-associated > Mammals > Digestive system > Stomach > Rumen | place: Canada: Alberta... | reverse complement strand
GTTGACGCATTTTCGTCAACGGATTTTTGCCGTGTAGCGGCCAGCCACTTATTTTTTGATGATAAGTGCCATGAATACGAGGTCTTCGGTCTTCGAAGCATTGGCGATGCCGTGCTTCTCGCCATCCGGGCAGAAGGTTGTGGCTCCTGCGCCGAGAGTGACTTCCTTGCCATTGTCGTTGTAGAGGGCTGTGCCCTGCAGGATATGATAGGTCTCGGTGTTGCCGTGATGCTCGTGGACACCGATGGAGCAAAGTGGCGGGATGATGACTTTCGCGTACATGTCGCATTTGCCATCGAGCTCTGCTGGCGTCAGCAGCTTGACGATGGTGATGGTGCCGTTGCCATCGGCTTTGTTGGTTGCCTGGATTGGGGTTGGTTCGATAAAGGCCATGATTGAAACTCTCCTTCTTTTCTTTTTCAAATTTATTTGCTACAATGACATTATACAACTTATTGATGCTGAAATAAATGCGGGGATTCCGGCAATGGCCAGGGATTTGCGCTTTTTCTTTTGTGTGTTGGAGCCGGAGGTGCGAAATGGTCTATTTGTTGAAGTTTGGTGCGAGCTGGATATTGCCGCCGGGAATCTTTATCCTGGCACTATGGGCGCTGGCTGTCTATATCTGGCGCTGGAAAGGGGAGCGGCGGCTGGCGGCGGTGCTGGCTGGCATCACGCTGGTCTTTTATCTGCTCTGTACGAGCCTGGTGTCTGAGCGGGCTATGGGCTGGCTGGAAGGGGCGTATACCCCGCCAGCAGACCCGCAGGGAGATGTTGTCGTCATGCTGGGCGGTGGTGCCTTCTCTGATGTGCCGGATGTGGATGGCATGGGGACGCTCTGTGCAAATCCTTCGAGCCGGCTGCTGACGGCGGTGCGCCTGCAGCGCAAGCTCGATGTGCCAATCCTGCTTTCGGGCGGCCAGGTTTATGAGGATTCTGGCCCCGAGGCGAAGATCGCGCGCCGTATCCTGATTTCGCTCGGCGTCCCTGAGGATAAGATCCTGGTGGAGACGAAGAGCATCAATACGACGCAGAATGCGAAATTCTCGGCAGCCATCCTGCGGGAGCATGGCCTTACACATCCGATCCTGGTGACATCGGCCTTCCATATGAACCGTTCGGTGCTGGCCTTCGCCAAGCAGGATATGACGGTGACACCATATCCTGCGGATTACCAGACGAATCTTCGCCATGTGTTCCACTATAACAAGCTGAGCCCGCAGGCAGGTGCATTGCGGGATAATGTGATTGTGCTGCAGGAGGTATTGCGGGCTGCGGTGACGAGGTATCTGGAATGACAAAAAATCTCACGGAGGGAAATCCGGCTAAACTCATATTCTTCTTCACGCTGCCGCTGATTGCTGGCAATATCTTCCAGCAGCTCTACGCGTTTGTCGACACGCTGATTGTCGGCCGCTTCCTGGGCGTCGAGGCACTGGCGGCTGTCGGCTGTACGGGCAGCCTGATGTTCTTGATGCTGGGCTTTGTCATCGGTTTTTCGACAGGCATCACGATCTACACGGGGCAGCGGTATGGTGCCAAGGACGCGAAGGGCGTGCGCCAGAGTGCGGCGGCCTGCACGATCCTGTCATTGGCCGCTTCGCTGGTCCTGACGGTGGCCGGTGTCTCGCTTTGCCGCCAGCTGCTGGTCTGGATGCAGACGCCGGCAGAGATCATGGACGGTGCCGTATCGTTCATCAGCATCGTCTATGGCGGCATCGTGATGTTCGTGTTCCTGCAGATGCAGACGAATATCCTGCGCGCGCTCGGCGACAGCCGGATGCCGACGGTCATCCTGGCCTTGGCGCTCATCATCAACATCATCTTAGAGCCGGTCGCTATCCTGGTGCTCGAATGGGGCATCCCGGGAGCAGCTCTGGCGACGGTGGTGGCGCAGTTCATCGGCAATGCTGTCTGCTATCTCTACATCCGCCGCCGTGTCCCCGCGCTGCATACGCAGCGTGAGGACTGGCATGTATCCTGGCATATCCTGCGCGAACATCTGAAGATCGGACTGCCGATGGGCTTCCAGTCATCAATCATCGCCATTGGTGCCATCGTCCTGCAGGTGGCGCTCAACAATCTCGGCCCGACTGCTGTGGCTGCTTACGCCGCTTCGCAGAAGGTCGATTCGGTGGCCATGATGCCGATGATGTCGTTTGGCCTGGCCATGGCGGCTTATACGGCACAGAACTATGGCGCGCAGAAATACGAGCGCATCGCTGAGGGCGTGCGCAAGTGCTGCTATATGTCAGTATCCTTCAGCATCCTGGCTGGTGTGCTGCTCATCATCTTTGGCCCTGATATCATGTATCTGTTCGTGGGCGAGGGGCAGCAGCAGGTCATCGACTACGGGCAGCAGTATCTGATGGTCAATGGCTCGTGCTATTGGATCTTGTCGCTGCTGTTCATTTTCCGCTATACGCTGCAGGGCTTAGGGCAGAGTGTGGTGCCGACGATCGCTGGCATCATGGAGCTGGTCATGCGCACAGCGGCAGCGATCTTCCTCTGTGCGTCCCTGGGATATCTCGGGGCCTGCCTGGCCAATCCGATGGCCTGGATTGGTTCGTGTGTCCCGCTGGCCATCGCGTTTTATTGGACGAGCCGGAGCTTCAAGAAAAAATATAATCTCGGTTAATCCTTGTTTAGCAGGGATTTGCGGCTGGGTGTCGAAGTAAATGGATGGGTTAATGTATTCATAATGCCAGATCAACCGATTCATGAAAGGGATGGATTAATTATGTATCAAGATGAGTACAAACGTTGGGCCGCAGCAGATCTTCTGGATTTTGACCTGAATAAGGAATTGGACGATATCCGCGATGACGAGGAGGCCATCAAGGATCGCTTTGCGGTTGCATTGGAATTCGGTACGGCTGGCTTGCGCGGCGTATTGGGAGCTGGCACGAACCGCATGAACATCTGGGTTGTGCGCCAGGCTACCCAGGGCGTTGCTGACTGGGTCAAGACGCAGGGCGGCACGCAGACGGTAGCTATCAGCTATGACAGCCGTCTCAAGGGGTGGAACTTTGCGCGCGAGGCAGCCAGCGTATTGGCGGCCAACGGCATCAAGGTACGCCTTTACGATGAGCTCATGCCAGTACCGGCACTGAGCTTCGCTACGCGCTACTACAAGTGCAATGCCGGCATCATGGTGACGGCATCGCATAATCCGGCCAAGTACAATGGCTACAAGGCATATGGGCCCGATGGCTGCCAGATGACGGATGATGCGGTGGCAGTCGTCTACGACTCGATCCAGAAGACCGATGTACTGACTGGAGCGAAATACATCAGCTTTGCTGCTGGTGTCGAGAAGGGCCTGATCCAGTTCGTCGGCGATGACTGCAAACAGGCTTTCTACGAAGCAATCGAGGCGCGTCAGGTCCGCCCAGGCCTTGCCAAGACGGCTGGACTCAAGCTGGTCTACTCGCCGCTCAACGGTACGGGACTGGTGCCGGTCACGCGCGTGCTCAAGGATATAGGCATCACGGATATCACCATCGTGCCGGAGCAGGAATATCCGAATGGTTACTTCACGACTTGCAGCTATCCGAATCCGGAGATCTTCGAGGCTCTTGCGAAGGGCCTTGAGCTGGCCAAGGCTGAGCAGGCTGATCTGATGCTCGCCACTGACCCGGATGCAGACCGCGTCGGCATTGCCATGAAATGTGCGGATGGCTCCTATGAGCTCGTATCTGGCAACGAGATGGGTGTGCTGCTGCTTGACTATATTTGCCAGGGCCGCAAGGAGAAGGGCACGATGCCGGAGAAACCGGTAGCGGCAATGTCTATTGTTTCGACGCCGCTGGCTGACAAGGTCGCTGAGCATTATGGCGTCGATCTGCGCCATGTGCTCACAGGCTTCAAGTGGATCGGCGATCAGATTGCCGGCCTTGAGGCCAAGGGCGAAGAAGACCGCTTCATCTTCGGCTTTGAGGAAAGTTACGGGTATCTGGCCGGCCCATATGTCCGCGATAAGGATGCGGTTGTATCGTCGATGCTCATCTGCGAGATGGCTGCTTACTATCGCTCCATCGGTTCGTCCATCAAGCAGCGCTTGGAGGAAATCTACCAGCAGTATGGACGCTATTACAATGCTGTGGATTCATTCTCCTTCCCGGGGCTTTCGGGTATGGACAAGATGAAGGGCATCATGGCGGAGCTGCGCAAGAATCCGCCGACGGAGTTTGCGGGCCGCAAGGTGGCAACATGCATCGACTATGCGGAGCCGGAGAAAACTGGCCTGCCGAAGGCCAATGTGCTGACCTATACGCTCGATGATGGCTCGACTGTCGTAGTCCGTCCCTCCGGTACGGAACCGAAGATCAAGACGTACTTCACGACGCTGGGCAAGGATCTTGCTGAGGCCAAGCAGGTGAAAGAACAATTGGCAGAGGCTGTGAAGCCGCTGCTGGCATGACAATAGGATTAAACAGAGGTGTATTTGATGGATTCAGTCAGTAAAGAGGTTCGTTTGGTTCAGGAGGTATATGACCTCAGAGAGCTTGAGAAGAAGATCGCCGCCAGCGATTTTGATGCCGACAACGATGGAACGGCTGAGGTGGTTGACGTCGATGTCATGCAGGCATATGTGGACGGACTGCTCGCGTATGTCGATGGGGACAAGCTCAAGCCCTACAAGGTCGTGGCCAATACGGTCAATGGCCCGGCTGGACCGATCATCAATGCACTGGAAAAGAAGCTGCCGTTTGATATCGTGAAGGTCAACAACGTGTTTGACCGCAGTTTCCCCTACGGCGTGCCAGATTCAGCCGATGATGGTATGCGGGCGGCTACGGCTGCAGCTGTACGCGAGCAGGAGGCGGATATGGGCGTCCTTTGGGATCTCGACCTGGGGCGCTGCTGCTTGTTTGATGAAACTGGCCGTTGCATTCCTGGGGAGTGCGGCGAGCGCGGTATGCTGGTCTGGCTGCTGGTGCTTGAACTGCTCGCGCGTTCCCAGGGGAAGAAGCTATCGGAGCTTTTGGCTGCGGAGGCATTTTCCTGGCAGGATATTGCGGAGCGGCTCAAGGCAGCACGCTGTTGAAACGAAAAATGATGAAGGATGCCACCGTCCAGGGAACTGGGCGATGGCATTTTTATGTGGCAGGCCCGGTGTTCCTGATTTTGGAATATTGTTTCAAGAGAACCGAAACCGTCTTGATTCGATATTGACTAAGAGAAACTGGTTCGTTATAATAATCACGTATGGAACAATAAGTGATTTTAACGCCTGCATTTTGCTTGGTTGCAACGATTTGCACCGGAAATGGGGCACAAAGAGGAGTGTTGACGAGCATGAGTTTGAAACTGAAATCCGGCTTTACTTTTGACTACGATAACCTGTATGGTGAAGGCAAAGTCACCGAGGCAGATCTCAAGAGCTACGAGGAAGATCTGAAGAAAGCCCATGAGGCAATGAAGGTTATGCGTGAGACGGGCTTCATCCGTGCGCATCTGTCAAAGGATGGTGAGCCGGAGAAAGTTCTGTTCAGCCAGCTGCCGTATATCGAAGAGGGCCATCTGAACAGCCCGAGTTCGATGAAGCACCTGCAGGAGCTCACAGACCATGTCAAGGACAATGTGGATGTTGTGGTTTCGCTGGGTATCGGCGGCTCTTATCTTGGTGACAAGGTTCTCTTTGATGTCCATTGCGGCGAGTTCTGGAATGCGATGTCCAAAGAGGAGCGCAACGGCTTCCCGAAAGTTGTATTCAGCGGCCAGAACATCGATCCGCGCCGCACGGGCGATATCATCCACTATCTGAAGAGCTCGGCTGCCATCACGCAGAGCCATGAGAAACGCAATCTCAAGGTACTGCTGCTCGTCATCTCGAAATCCGGCGGCACGCTCGATACGATGTCGAACTTCATGGTCATCTATGATGCCCTGCAGAAGTTTGAGGGCATCGATGTCGAGGTCGTAGCGGTAACGGATCCGAACATGGAGAAACAGACGCTGCTGAAGAAGCTGGCTATCGAAAAAGGCTGGCCGCAGTATGCTGTACCAGACGGTGTCGGCGGGCGCTTCTCGATCTTCTGCGAGGTCGGCCTGACGCTGGCTGCCTGCATCGGCTTTGACATCCAGGCATTCCTCGACGGTGCCAAGGATATGGACAAGGCTTGCCAGAACGACGATATCTGGCAGAACCCGGCTATGCTCAATGCGGCATTGAAGTTCGCTGCTGCTGAGAAACATGGCCGTGACATTGAGGTCATGATGCCGTATGGTGATTACCTCAAATCCGTTTCGGAGTGGTACATCCAGCTGCTGGCTGAGTCCCTCGGCAAGCAGTACAATAAAGAGGGCAAGGAAGTATGCTATGGCCGTACGCCGCTCGTTGCTGTCGGTACGACGGACATGCATTCCCAGACGCAGCAGCATCAGGAAGGCAAGCTCGATAAGGTTGTCCAGTTCATCCGCCTCGAAAACTGGGAGAATGACCTTGAGATTCCGAATGTATTCCCTGAGGCTCAGAAGCTCGCGGACATTTCCGGCGTGACGATGGGACAGGCGCTTGAGGTGGCACGTCAGTCCAATGCGGATGCGTTGGCTTCCAACAAGCGCTACAATGCTTGCTTCACGCTGCCGAAGCTCGATGCTTATCATCTCGGCGAGCTCCTCTACATGCTGGCTATGTCGGTTGCTTATGAGGGTGAGCTGGCTGATGTCGATGCGTTCGACCAGCCGGGTGTTGAGTCCTACAAACGCATCATGGGACCGAAACTCGCAGAGTGCAAGGCGAAGAACCAGAAATAATTCCTGTAACGGATTCGGGAAGAACTTCCTCCATGGAGGAAGTTCTTCTTTTTCGTTATCGTTGTGATATAAATAAGCAAAAACACTATACAACAAGATTCTGCTTGGCTATAATAAAAAAAGGAAAGTCCATTATGCGCGGACAAAAGAGGTGGAATCGCTTATGGACCTACAGAGTGACAAGCAGAGACTGATGGTATTGCTGGTGACGTCCTTGGTGGCTGGGGCAGGGATCCTGTATGCGGGCGAGCCGGAGGAGATTCCCGTGGAGACGGCTCCTGAGACGGCAAGTGAGCCAGAGACTGGCCACAGGCCAGTGCAGGGCTTGGCGCTGGCACAGGCCGGCAGTGAAGTGCGCAATCCCTTCACGCTGGCACATGAGACTGCGGCTGAGCAGGGAAAGGCGGTTGTGGTACCTGCTGGGCAGCCGCTGCCCGCTGAAACGTCGCTATCGCCGCCGCCAGCAGCAGCGCCATCTGAGCCAGGGGGGCTGGCGGAACCCGAGTTATGCGGTGTCATGCAGACGGAAAGCCGCTGCCTGGCGCTGCTGCGGATACAGGGAACAACTGTGGCTGTGGCTGTTGGCGAGACCTGTCAGGCATGGCGTGTGGTGGCGATTGACCAGGATAGTGTTGTGATGCAGAAGGGCGGGCGGGAAAAACGTCTGGTTTTGTCCCTGCCGGCTCTGAGATGAGGAAACGATGATGAAACTGTGGCAGAAATGCTTGCTGGTGCAAGGGATGATCTTCAGCCTGCTGCTGTCAGGCGCAAAGGCTGAACCGATGCAGGTACAGGTGGTTGATGGTGATGTGCGCGCCGTACTGTTGTCGGCTGCGCGCATGGGAAACTTCAACCTGGTGCTCGATGATGCGGTGACGGGAGCTGTGACGCTATCGCTCACAGATGAGCCGGAACGCGTCCTGCAGCTGGTGGCCGCAGCCAAGGGGCTGCTGGTTGTCCGGGAGGGCAACGAGTATCTGGTGACGACTGCTGCGCGGGCAGCCAGCCTGCGCAGTATGCATGTTTACAGGGCGAAGTACGCCAATCCGCACGATTTGGCGCAAGTTGTAAATTTGTCACTGCAAGCGGCAGGAAAAAAGGATTCGGCGTTGAATCTAAATACTGATAACGGTAAGAAAAAAGAGTCTAAAGCGGATGCTGCGGGACAGGAGGAGAAACTGGCGCTGGTCAATGAAACGACAGGCGATGTAGTCTTCTATAGTACGGCCACAGAGGCACAGGCACTGGAAGCTTTGCTGCAGGAGTTGGACGTACCCGCTGAGCAGGTGTCCTTGGAAGCCAAGGTCGTAGCTCTATCGCGCAATGCCTCCAAGGAATTGGGCATAGAGTGGCAGTGGTCGAAGCTGCCGCAGTATCCGGAGTCGCATAAGCGCTGGTATCATGTGGGGAAGGATAATGAGCGCGTAGAGACGGAAGTCCGGCGGCAATGGGATGGCAAGGAGCAAGTGCCGGGAATCATCCAGTTTGGGCATGGCCCTGAGGGGCAGCCCTTTGAATTCTATTTTGCTGCCAAACTCAATGCACTGCTCACAGATGGCAAGGCTAAGATCCTGGCGCGTCCGAATATAACGACGCTGCAGGGGCACGAAGCCGTCATCAATATCGGCGGCGAAGTCCCTGTGCCGACGCAATCGGTTACGGATGCGGCGACGACAACGACGATGACCTATCGGCAGGCGGGGATTATCCTGCGCTGCACGCCACGGGTGAATGAGGACCGCCAGATCACGGCGGAAGTCCACACAGAGGTCAGCACGCCGTTGTTTGTCAATGACATCAAGGCGTATCGTTTCCAGAAGCGCAGCGCAGATACCCATGTGCGTCTGCGGGATGGCGAGACGATGGTGATTGGTGGTCTCATTGGCAGCGAGGAATCGCATTCGCTCAGCAAGATCCCAATCCTGGGGGACATTCCTATCTTAGGACAATTTTTTCGCAATCTGAAACATAGCCGTACGGAGTCAGAAATCATGATCTTCCTGACGGCGCATATATTAGGAGATTCTGGTGGGATAAGGGATACAGGTCAACCGGAAACGTAAAGGAGAACAGTTATGGCGATTAAGATTTTGATTGCAGATGACCATGCGCTTCTGCGACAAGGCATCAAGCGTGTATTGAATTTCGAGGATGATTTGGAGGTCATCGGCGAAGCAGAGGATGGGCAGGAAACATTGGCGCGGACGCTGATGCTCCAGCCGGATGTACTGCTGCTGGATCTTAACATGCCGGGGCTCAGCGGGCTCGAAGTCGCACGCCAGCTCAAACAGGCAGATTGTCCGACGAAGATCATTGCACTGACAATCCATGACAGCGACAACTATGTGCTGGAGCTGCTCAAGAACGGTGCGCTGGGCTATCTGCTCAAGGATGTCGAGCCCTCGGTGCTCGTCAAGGCCATCCATGTGGTCAATGAGGGCAATGCCTTCGTCTATCCGAAACTGGCTGAGCGCTTGTTCGGCAGCTTGTCGCTGTCGGACGATGTGGAGACAAAGGCGCGCGAAATGCTCGACGAGAGCCGTGGGGAACGTCTGACGGCTCGCGAGATGGATGTGCTTGAGTGCATTGCCAAGGGCTTTTCGAATCAGGATATCGGCAAGGCCTTGGGCCTCAGCGAGAAGACGGTTAAGAATCATCTGACGAGCATTTTCCACAAGCTCAAGGTCAATGACCGCACGCAGGCGCTGGTTTATGTGCTCAAGAACAAGATCATATCGTTGGATTGATAAGAAATACGTGCGAATGAAGGAAGATATCCGGTCGGGTATCTCCTTTTTTTTTGCGCAGAGATGGAGTATAATAATAGAAGTGTATTAAAAATGAATCAAATTCGTAATTGATATTCATTCAGGAAAGCAGGGACGGCAGATGCTTTATCCATTGAATCTGGAACTGTCCGCCAAGGTCTGTGCCATCATAGGCGGTGGCCGTGTGGCGGAGCGCAAGGCGCAGGGATTGCTGGCGGCTGGTGCGCGTGTGACGGTCATCGCTCCGGAGGCGACCGCAGGCCTCAGGCAGCTGGCTGAGCAGCGGCTGCTTTGCTGGCGGCAGGAAGAGTACCGTCCTGGCAGCCTGCAGAAGCTGTGCCCCTTATTGGTTTTCTGCACGGCAGATGTGCCAGCAGTCAATCGGCAGGCCGCCGCAGAAGCGCGGTCGCTGGGGGCGCTGGTCAATGCTGCTGCGCAGCCTGAGATCACGGATTTTCAAGTGCCATCGCGCGTGCAGCGTGGCGATCTGCTGCTGACTGTGTCGACAGGCGGCGGCAGCCCGGCGTTTTCCCGGCTCCTGCGTGAGCGGCTGGAGCAGGAATATCCTGAAAGCTTTACAGCGTTCATGGACTGGCTGGCAAAGCTGCGGGCTGAAATCAAGCAAGTGCCTGGTGGCAGTGATACCCATCAGCAGTTATGGCGGCAGGTGCTCAACCAACAGATTATAGATTTAGTGAGAGCTGGCGAGCTTCGCCAGGCGGAGGATGAGATAAGACATGGAATTACTGATGCTGGGATTAAACCATAAGACAGCGCCCGTAGATGTGCGCGAGCGGTTTTCGATTCCTAAGCAGGCGGTGCGCAATGGCCTGGCGAATCTTAATGAATATGAAGGCCTGCTCGAGGCAGTTGTGTTATCGACTTGCAACCGCAGCGAGATGTATGCGGTGGTAGATGATGTGCGGCAGGACCTGCCGACGCTGAAGCAGTTCTTGTTCGACCTTACGGGCAACGAGGAAAACATCGATGAGTATCTCTACCATTATGCACATGAGGATTGCATCCGCCATCTGTTCCGCGTAGCATCCAGTCTGGATTCACTGGTGCTGGGAGAGGGTCAGATACTCTCCCAGGTCAAGGAGGCCTATGCTTTGGGCCGTGAGGCTGGCACGACGAGTACGGTGCTGAATACCCTGTTCCATCGCGCGATTGCCACGGGCAAGCGCGTGCGCACGGAAACCCGCATCCAGTATAATTCGGTTTCGATAAGCTATGCGGCTGTCGAGCTTGCGCGCAAGGAGCTCGATGGTCTTGAAGGCTCGAATGCACTCATCTTCGGAGCGGGCAAGATGGCTGAGCTCACGGCACAGCATCTGGTGGCACATGGGGTCAAGAAGATATATGTGACCAATCGTCATTTCGACCGTGCCGAGCAGCTGGCTGAAAGGTTCGATGGCGAGGCCATCCCGTTTGAAGAGGCCATGAAGCAGGCCGTGGATGTCGATGTCATTGTGACTTCGACGGGAGCGCCGCATTACGTCATCAAGCCCTGGGAGACGCGCCAGCTCATGACGAAGCGCCGTGGACGCCATCTGTTCCTCATCGATATCGCCGTTCCGCGCGATGTCGACCCAGATGTCGGAGACATCAAGGGCGTCACGCTTTACAACATTGATGCACTGGAGGAAGTCGTCGACGAGCATATCCAGGAGCGCCGTGAGGAAGCTGAGCAGGCCAAGGACATCATCGAAGAGGAAGTCCTTTCCATCGAGGACAAGTTCCAGTACCTTTCGTTCCGGCCGCTGATGGCCTTGCTTTCGGAGCGCTGCGAGCGCATCCGGCAGCGGGAGATCAAGCGGGCGAGCTCGAAGCTGCCGGATCTCACACCGGAGGAGCAGCGTCAGATCGAGCACATGACCCGTATGATTGTGCGCAAGATCCTGCGCATGCCGATGATGAAACTCAATGCTTCGGCGGGAACGCCGCAGGAGGAGTTCTATATCGATGCGATGCGTTCGCTATTCAAACTTGATACGATAGGAGAGACAGCTACCCGTGAAGAAAGACACCATCATTATCGGTACGCGGAGCAGTAAGCTCGCGCTTTGGCAGGCGGAATACGTCAAGAGCCGCCTGGAGGAGAAATACCCGGCACTGACCGTTGAGCTGAAGCTCATGACGACCAAGGGAGACAAGATACTCGATGCGCCGTTGGCCAAGATCGGCGGCAAGGGCCTCTTTACCAAGGAGTTGGAAACAGACATGCTGACCGGGGGCATCGACCTGGCTGTGCATAGCCTCAAGGATATGCCGACAGAGGTTCCCGATGGCTTGGTGATTTCGGCCATCACCAAGCGCTTCGATCCCGGTGATGCGGTAGTCAGCCCGGAATACCAGCGCTTTGACGCTCTGCCACTCGGTGCGAAGGTCGGTACGTCGAGCCTGCGCCGCAAGGCACAGCTGCTGCATGTGCGCCCCGATCTCAATATCTGCGATCTGCGCGGCAATGTCAACACACGCTTGCAGAAGCTTGCGGATGAGGATTTTGATGCCATCATCCTGGCCGTGGCGGGGCTGAAGCGCCTGGGATTCGGCGAGCGCATCACGGATGTGCTGCCGAAGAGCATCGTCCTGCCGGCCGTAGGACAGGGGGCGCTGGCCATCGAGACGCGGGCCGATGATGCCGAGATCCGTGCGCTTATCGATTTCCTCAATGATGACGAGACTGTGCGGTGCGCGACAGCTGAGCGGGCCTTTCTCGGCCGCGTCGAGGGCGGCTGCCAGGTGCCTGTCGGCGTTTATGCAACCCCGGCTGAGGCGGGGCAGCTGCAGGTCGAGGCCGTCATTGCCTCGCTCGATGGCAGCAAGCTTTACCGCGACAAGATCACAGGGCAGGCTGCTGATGCCGAGTCTCTCGGCCGCCAGCTGGCTGACATGCTGCTGGCAAAGGGCGGCCTTGAGATCATGCATGAACTCGGGCTGCTGCTTGATCGCAATTAATAAAGGAACAAGGGAGAGATAGATATATGGCAGGAATGGTTTATTTGGTGGGGGCTGGCCCCGGGGATTATCGTCTGATCAGCCTCAAGGCAGTGGACTGTCTCAAGCAGGCAGATGTTGTCGTCTATGATCGCCTGGCCGATGACCGCATTCTTCAGTGGGCGCCCGATGATGCTGAGTATATTTACGTCGGCAAGGCATCGAGCAATCATACGATGAAGCAGGAGGATATCAATCAGCTGCTGGTCGATAAGGCCAAGGAGGGAAAATGCGTCGTGCGTCTCAAGGGCGGCGATCCGTTTGTCTTTGGCCGTGGCGGTGAGGAAGGATTGCTGCTGCAGGAAAATGGCCTGCCGTTTGAAATCGTGCCAGGCATCACGTCGGCGATTTCGGTACCGGCTTATGCAGGGATTCCGGTCACGCATCGGGCGGTGGCGACTTCGTTTGCCGTGGTCACGGGCCATGAAGATCCGACCAAGGGAAAGAGCAATATGCGCTGGGAGCATCTGGCGACTGGTGTCGACACGCTCGTCTTCCTCATGGGCGTAGCGAATCTGCCGCATATCACGGCTAAACTCATCGAAAATGGCCGTCCGGCTGATACGCCGGCGGCTGTTATCCGCTGGGGTACGAAGCCTGAGCAGCGTGTGCTCATGACGACGGTCGGCACGGCAGCAGAGGATGTAGCGAAAGCTGGTCTCAAGCCGCCAGCAATCTTTATTGTTGGTGATGTTGTCAACCTGCGCGAAAAACTGCAGTGGTTTGATGAACCGAAGACGCATCCGCTGTTTGGTAAGACAGTGCTTGTCACGCGGGCGCGCAGCCAGGCTTCGAAGCTGACGGCGCGTCTTGAACAGCTGGGGGCCAAGGTTATCGAGACACCGGCTATCCGCATCGAAGATCCCGCCGATGATTATGCAGCGCTTGATGCTGCCATCGGCAATCTCAGCGATTATCAATGGCTGATTTTCACGAGCGTCAATGGTGTGGAGCATTTCTTTGCCCGTTTGTTTGCAGCTGGCAAGGACGCGCGGGCAATGGGATATGCGAAGGTGGCGGCTATTGGCAGCGCTACGGCTGAAAAGCTCAAGGCCTATGGCATACTGGCTGATGTCGTGCCGCAGGAATTCCGCGCCGAGGGTGTTTTGGAAGCGCTCCAGGGGAAACTGCCGCCCCATGCGAAGATCTTGCTGCCGCGGGCCCAGGAGGCTCGGGAGATCCTGCCCGAGAAGCTCCGTGAGCAGGGTGCGGTGGTAGATGTTGTCCCGGCATATCAGACCGTGGCTGCTGCCGTGGACGGGGAGGCACTCAAGGCCCAGCTCGCAAGCGGCGAGATCGACCTTGTAACCTTCACGAGCTCTTCGACAGTGACGAATCTCATCCAGATTGTGGGCGCGGCAGCCGCACTGGCTGGGGTGAAGACGGCCGCCATCGGCCCGGTCACGGCTGACACGGCCAAGAGCAATGGCATCGAGCCAGACATCGTGGCGAAAGAATACACGATTGATGGCCTTGTGGAAGCAATCAAAGAAAACATGTGATTTTCATAGGAGATGGACTTTATGTATACTCAGAAACTTCGCCCGCGCCGCATGCGCATCTCGCCTGCTATGCGCGCTATGGTCCGTGAGACGAGCCTTTCGGCCAAGGACTTTGTCTATCCGTTGTTTGTAGTTCCTGGCGAAAACATCAAAGAAGAGATCCCGAGCATGCCGGACTGCTATCATCTGTCGGTCGACAATGCCGTGAAGACTGCCCAGGAATGCTGGCAGCTCGGCATTCCCGCCGTCGAGGTATTCGGCCTGCCAGAGTACAAGGACGAAGACGGCTCGAGTGCCTGGGATATGACGAGCCCCGTACAGCGCGCCATCAAGGCCATCAAGGAGGCTGTGCCGGAACTCATGGTCATCGGCGATGTCTGCCTGTGCCAGTATACGTCGCATGGTCATTGTGGCCATCTGGAAGACCACTACGTGGACAATGACAAGACGCTCAAGCTGTTGCAGAAAGTAGCGGTGTCGCAGGCAAAGGCCGGCGTGGACATCATTGCGCCGTCGGACATGATGGATGGCCGTGTGGCAGCCATCCGCGAGGCACTTGATGAAGCTGGCTATACCAATGTATCCATCATGAGCTATGCGGTCAAATACGCTTCGGGCTATTATGGCCCGTTCCGCGATGCTGCGGACAGCGCTCCCTGCTTTGGTGACCGCCGCCAGTATCAGATGGACCCGGCCAATGCCCATGAAGCCATCAAGGAAGTCGATCTCGATGTAGCCGAGGGGGCGGACATCATCATGGTGAAGCCAGCGCTGGCTTATCTCGATGTCGTGCGCCAGGTACGCGACCATATCCATCATCCGGTGGCTGTCTACAATGTCAGCGGCGAATATGCGATGGTCAAGGCGGCCGCTGCCAATGGCTGGATCGATGAGAAGCGCATCGTGCTGGAGACGCTCCTGAGCATGAAACGCGCCGGGGCCGATATCATCATCACGTATCATGCCATGGATGCTGCGAAATGGCTCAAAGAAGAGGTGTAAGCCATGTTGAATCTTGAAAAATCTGCTGCTGCCTTTGCTGAGGCCAAGAACCTCATGCCGGGGGGCGTCAATAGTCCGGTCCGCTCGTATGCCAGTGTGGACTGCAATCCGCCATTCATCGCCCGGGCTGAGGGCGATAAGATCTATGATATCGATGGCAACGAATACATCGATTATGTGGGTTCCTGGGGGCCGATGGTCGTCGGCCATGCGCATCCGCAGGTCGTCAAGGCCCTGCAGGAGGCCGCCACACGCGGCACGAGCTATGGTGCGCCGACCTGCATCGAGTCGGAGCTGGCCAAGCTCGTCATGCAGGTCTATCCGTCGATTGAAGTCATCCGCATGGTGAATTCCGGCACTGAGGCGACGATGAGTGCGCTGCGTCTTGCCCGCGGCTATACGGGCCGAGATAAGATCGTCAAATTCATCGGCTGCTATCATGGCCATAGCGACAGCCTGCTCGTCAATGCCGGTTCGGGCATGGCAACGTTCGGTGTGCCGAGCTCGCCAGGGGTTACGAAGGGCACGGCACAGGATACGATTTCGGTGCCGTATAACGATGCGGAAGCCATCACGAAGGTTATGGAGGAAATCGGCGATGAGGTCGCAGCTGTCATCGTGGAGCCGGTGGCAGGCAACATGGGCTGCGTGCCGCCGAAGCAGGGCTACCTGCGCACGCTGCGCAATCTGACGGAAAAGCATGGCGCTCTGCTGATCTTCGATGAGGTCATGTGCGGGTTCCGTGCATCCCTGGGCGGGGCTCAGGCAGCTTATGGCATCACGCCAGACCTTACCTGCCTCGGCAAGATTATCGGCGGTGGCCTGCCGGTTGCTGCCTATGGCGGCCGCCGGGACATCATGCAGAAGGTCTCGCCGGCTGGCCCTGTCTATCAAGCGGGTACGCTCTCGGGCAACCCGCTGGCGATGACGGCAGGTCTTGAGACGCTCAAGATTCTTACGGCGGAGCCGGAGGATGGCAAGGCTGATTACAGCCGTGAGCTCACGCTCAAGACGAAGAAGCTCCTGCTGGGGTGGCAGGAAAAAGCCAAGGCAGCTGGCGTCACGATCCAGGCACATCAGGCCGGTTCGATGTTCGGTATCTTCTTCAATGATCACGATGTCTTTGACTATGAGGATTCCTGTGCGTCGGATCAGCAGGCGTTCAAAGTCTGGTTCAAGGCGATGCTCGAGCAGGGCATCTACCTGGCGCCGTCGCAGTTCGAGACGCTCTTCATGAGTGGCGCGCACAGCGATGCGGACATTGACCGTACAATCGCTGCTGCAGAGATTGCCTTCCAGGCTGTGGCTGACAGCAGAAAATAAATACAGACGCAAAAATCCCTGCAGACGATCAGAAGTCTGCAGGGATTTTTAAGTTTTTCCCATTTTCGCCGATAATACCTGTAGAGATGTCAGATCCGTACAGGAGGATAGCTTATGGCGGTAAAGATCGATGGTTTTGGCCTGCTTGCCGGGGAAACAGGCAGCAGGCAGACGACAACAGCAAAAGCAGCAGATTTCCAGCAGTTGTTCTCCAGTCTGCTGGCCCAGCGCAAAGGCAGCTTGGAAAAGACGCTGGAGGCAATGGAAGAACGGCGCGAAGAGATCAAGCAACTCAAGGTTCAGCGCGAGTTTTCCGAGACTGTGAAACGCATCCTGCCCGATGGCAGCATCCGGATCTCCGTTTATGAGAACGGTCATCTGGAGAGCTGCTATCGCCTGATGCCGAAACTCCGGCCGGTGATCGACGAGTCAAAGCCGATTCCCAAGGCCCCCGATGGCACGGAGCTTATCGGACAGGCCAAGGTCAAATTCGTGCCGCGCCGGAACATCCTCGAAGAGATGCTCTGACGGCCTTATTTCACGATATGCTTGCCGCCGTAGTATCGCGGCTGCCAATAGTCACTGGACAGGCTGTCGATGCGGACGCCTTTGCTGGAGCTGGCGTGGATGAAGTCTCCATCACCCAGGTAGATGCCGCAGTGCGAGGCTCCGGGTTCATAGGTCGTGAAGAAGACGAGATCGCCGGGCACAAGCTGGCGGCTGCTGGTGGTGCGGCGTCCGAGCTTGTACTGCTCATCGGCTGTACGCGGTATGGCGATGCCGTTCTGGGCAAAGACGTATTGCAGGTAGCCGGAGCAGTCAAAGGCCTTGGGGGTTGTGCCGCCGAATTTGTAGGGCACACCGATATAGGACTTGGCTGTCTTGATGATGTCCTTGACCTTGCCCGGGGCAAGGATCGGTTTATTGTTCGGAGCAAGAGGAAGCTTTTGGTTGGGGAGCGAAGGCGCCGCTGGCGGCGGCACATTCGCTCCCCATTCGCGTTGCTTGGCCTTTTGGAGCGCCCGCCAGGTGGCATTGTTGACGATACCGGTCACGCGGATCTTCTGGTCGCGCTGGAATTCGGCAACAGCGCGTTCGGTTTCATTGCCATAGACGCCGTCAACGGAGCTGATGGTGTAGCCGATGGTCTTGAGCTTTTTCTGCAGCAGCAATACGTCATGACCGTGTGAGCCGGCATGAAGTGTGGGCGATGCAAAGGCAGCGCCAGTCAGGAACATAAGCGATACGCCAGTCAGGATGCCGGCGCGGAGCAACCGGGATTTCTTCATCGGAACCGTCCTTTCTGCCAAGAGGATAGCGGCTATTGGCCGTCAGGTCTCGCGCACATGGTCGAGGCCCTGGCTCATGAGCTTGACGACATGGTCGTCATCGAGGGAGTAGAAGGCTTCCTTGCCGACCTTGCGGAACTTCACCAGCCGGGCTGCGCGCAGTACGCGCAGCTGGTGTGAGATCGCAGACTGGCCCATCTGCAACGATTCGGCAATATCACAGACACAGAGCTCGGTTTCGGAGGCCAGCAGGGAGAGCAGCTTGATGCGGGTCTTGTCGCCAAGGATCTTGAAAATATCTGCGAGTTCCTGACTCGTAGCGTCGTCGAGTTTGTGGACGGCGCAGTGTTCTAATTTGTCTGGATGGGTATGATGAATCTCGCAGAGGTCATCGTTAGCTGTCAATTCTTCCATGGAATCCTCCCTAAGTCGTGCATATAATCATAATTATTATAGCAGTTTATGTATCGAATCGGAATGAAAATTTTCGGCCTGGCGTGATGTACTGGAGCAGGTTGACTTCGCTTTCCTCCACCATGGCCGGGACGTTGACCCGCGTGTCGGCAGTCTGGGGATGGCGGATGATCTGCAGTTCGCCCATGTAGCGCTGGTAGCCCTGGTTGTCGATGGTGATGGCACCGACAGGCCGCACAAGCGTGTTTTCCGGTGCGATGATGCCGTGCTGCTTCTTCAGCAGCGCACGGCTTTCCTCGGCCCGGATGCAGTCACGGGCTTCATCGGCACGGGCCGTGAAGGTATGCGTGAGCAGTTCGCGCTGGATGGGATCATGGGTCAGGAGCTTTGCGCGCAGTGTGACCTGGTCGCCAGCCAGGCTGCCGATGGCGGCCAGCTCTTCATCAGCGGGCAGGCTGTCAGCCAGGAACACCGAGTCGATGCCGAGGGCGATGAGATGGCGGGCGGCCAGCTCGCTGGGTTCGTCGCGATGCTCCTCCATGGTCGGCAGGCCATCGTGCAGCGGGCCGCGGCGGCGATGCTGGCTGGGTACGAAGGCACCGGTGCGGATGCCGAGCTTGTGCAGCATCATCGTTTTGCGCACGAGGAATTCCTCGCTGATGCCCGTGCCGCGCCGCGGGTAGAAATTATGCAGCGCGTCGATCTGATGGAAGTTGGCGTCCATCTCGACGAGGGCACTCAGCAGCTTGCCTGTGATTGTCGAGGCGTTGAGCTGGATGCGGATGCCCTGCTTGTTGCGTGACAGCCGGACAATCTCCTCAAGCCCGAAGCCGTAATCGAGGCGCAGCGTAGTGATGCCGAGCATGCGGAAGGCTTGCGGGCTGAACTCCTTGATGCCGAGCAGCTCCATGGTTGCCGGCGAGATGTCGGAGATGACCTCCATATCATGCTGGCGGGCGGCTTTCAGGAGCTCTGAGAGCTCGCGCTTGAGGGCGGCGGTATTTGTTTCAGGGATATGCAGGGAGGTAAAGAGCCGGCGGAAACCGCAGGCGGCGGCCTTTTCAATCAGCGCCAGATTTTCCTCGGGGGTGTTGTCAAGGCCTGGATAGATGGAAATACCATTTTCCATAATATTACCTTCTTTATCGTTTTATAGTCGTGCCGGAAGCGGGAATCACGCTTCGTTGGCAGGGTCATCGAAACCGAGCAGCCAGGCGGCGATGAAGCCGGTTACGTAGGCCGTGAGTACGCCTGCCAGATAGATGAGTACATGGTTGGTCGTGGCGGCCAGCGGCAGCCCCGAGATGCCGAGTGCCGAAGCACCGACCACGAAGGCTGCCTGGACGGCACCGCCGAAGGCACCACCGATGCAGGCAGCGAGGAATGGCTTGCCCAGCGGCAGGGTGACACCATAGATCAGCGGCTCACCGATGCCCATGATGCCGACCGGCAACGCTGAGGCGACGGTTTTCTTGAGATGGGGATTCTTCGTCTTGCAGAAGACGGCAAAGCTGGCGCCTACCTGACCAGCACCTGCCATGGCCAGGATCGGCAGCAGGATGGTCATGCCATATTGGGATAGCAGTTCGACATGGATCGGGGTAAATGCCTGATGGATGCCGAGCATGACGATGGGCAGCCAAAGACCGCCGAGTACAAAGCCTGTGATAGCACCGCCGCTCTGGACGGCCGTGGTGGCAGCACTGCCGATACTGCTGGCGATGAAGCCGCCGAGCGGCTGCAGCAGGCAGATGGCAATCGGCCCGGCAATCAGGAAGGTCAGCAGGGGCACCAGGAAGAGACTGAACATATCAGGGATCAGGCGCTGCAATCGCTTTTCAATCCAGGCACCGAGTGCGGCGACGAGCAGCACCGAGATGACACCGCCGCGTCCTGGAACGAGCTGGGTGTCTCCCAGCGTGATGGCTGCCAGTCCCGGATGGCTGATGAGTCCGCCTAGGATGCCGCCGAGGATCGGCGAGCCGCCGAATTCCTTGGCGGTGTTGTAGCCGATGAAAAGATTCATGCTCCAGAATACGACATTGCCAGCGACGGCACCAAGCTGGAACCAGGCAGTGCTCGTAATGGTGGGATCGAACTTGGCGGCGGTGCCTAAAAGTCCCGTAGTCAGGCCGCAGGCGATGAATGCCGGTATCAATGGCAGGAAAATGCTGGCAAGGCGTTTAAGGAATAACTTGAATGGTGTAGCATTTTTTGCCCGGATCTGCGCATGGAGCGCCTGGCCATCGCCAATCTGTGGCCTGGACGCAGAGGAAACAGCTTTTGCGGCGGCAGATTCTTTTGTCACGATATGGGAAAAGCAATCGGTGACGCTATCCGCTGTGCCAGGGCCGAGGATAATCTGCAGTTCATCACCGGTATCGTTCACGCCGAGAACCCCGTCGATATTTTCCAGGCGGGCTTCCATATCTGCGGGACGCTGCGCAAGATACAGGCGCAGGCGGGTCATGCAATGGCTGATGGAGACAATATTGGCGGCTGGGCCGGTCACCGCATAAATTTCTTGCGCGATGCGTTCGTATTTCATGGTGTATTCTCCTCCTTTTGTTGTAGGGCAAGGCTGAGTTTTCCCTGTGCTTTGGCAAGCAGGGAAGTTCCTTCGGCTGGTGTGCAGCCGGTAAGCTGGAGCAGGATAGCCAGCTTGGCGTTGCCATTGGCTGCGTCAAGCGCGGCTATGGCATCCTCGCGGGTGCAGTCTGCGGCTTCCATGACGATGCGGCGGGCGCGTTCCTCGAGCTTGAGGTTGGAGGTTTTGACGTCGACCATCAGATTGCCGTAAACTTTGCCGAGTTTGATCATCGTGCCTGTGGAGAGCATATTGAGCACGAGTTTCTGGGCAGTGCCGGCCTTCATGCGCGTGCTGCCCGTGATGGCTTCGGGGCCGGTGACGGGAGTGATGGCGATATCGGCAAGCTCTGCAATCGTTGAAACGGCACTGCACGACAGGGCGATGGTGGCAGCGCCGAGCTCGCGGGCATAGGTGAGACCGCCGATGACGTAGGGGGTACGGCCTGAGGCCGCAATGCCGACAAGCACATCGCCTCTTTGCAGGCCGATGTCCTCCAGGTCCTGACGGGCGAGTTCAGGATTGTCCTCTGCGCCCTCCTGGGCCTTGAAGATAGCTGGCAGTCCGCCGGCTATCAGTCCTTGCACGAGATCGGGGCTGGTGCCATAGGTCGGCGGGCATTCGACTGCGTCGAGGATGCCGAGACGGCCAGAGGTGCCAGCGCCGATGTAGATGAGACGGTTGCCGCAGCGGAGTCTGTCCGCAATCAGGTCGATGGCGGCGGCGATCTGCGGCAGTACATCCCTGACAGCGAGCGGTACTGTCTGATCCTCGTTATTGATGAGTGTCACCATAGCGAGCGTATCGAGCTCGTCGATATGAGCGGTCTGCGGATTGCGCCGCTCGGTTGTGAGTTGGTTTAGCTGAATCATTCTGCTTGCAGCTCCTTTTCGGGTATATGTGTTTAGTATACCACACGACATGCGAAAAAACCTTCCTCGCTTGCGAGGAAGGTTTTGTTTCTCTATGGAATCAGCCGACGAACGCCTGGCCAAAGTAAACGATGAGGCCCATGACGATAACAAACGGCAGATAGTATTTGACAGCGAACTTCAGCAGCTGTCCATCGACGCCTGTAACACCGATGGAAGCAACGGCGATGGCGATGCTCTGCGGCGATACCATCTTGCCCGCGCAAGCGCCCGTAGCATTAGCGGCAGCAATCCAGGACTGGACGGCCGGGCTTGCACCGATGGCCATAGCCGAGTCGGTCTGCAGCTTGCCGAACAGGACGCAGCTCGACGTAGCCGAGCCCGTGATGAAGGTACCGATCGAGCCGATGAAAGCAGCGATGCACGGATAAGCCGTACCCGTTGCGGCAACAGCCGTCTCAGCAATCTCGTGGGTCATGCCGGCATAGCCCATGACTTTAGCCGTAGCGATGACGGTAATGATTGTAAGGATCGTGAAGCGCAGATTGACGATCGTGCGCTTGAGGACGCCGAGCATCTCACCGAAGCCAGCACCCTGGACATTGCCGCCGATAAAGGCAGCCAGCAGGATCAGCACACCTGGCGTAGCAACCCAGGTGAACGTATACGGTGCGCCGCCTTCACCTGTATAGATGAGAACCGACGACTTGATGAGGTTCAGCGGATCGTGGATTGCCGGGATGAGTTTCGACGTTGCCAGCAGGAAGACAAAGATGAGGATGAACGGCAGCCAAGCTTTGATACCGGCAGCAGCCGTGACAGGTTCCTCGTCTTCATGAGCAGGCATGGCAAACTCGGGATCGTTTACCGGGAAAGCCTTGGCGCAGCCAACGATGGCGGCCATGGCACCGATAGCACCAGCGACAACAGCGAGTTCCGGGCCCATGGTGGAAGCAACGATAAACTCTGGTACGAGGAAGCCGGCAGCGGCTGCGACGCACATGATCACCATGCCATTGAGTCCTTTGAGGGAACCACCGCTGGCTACCAGCGTCATGAGCAGCGGGCAGAGCAGCGTGAGCGGTGCGAGCTGCAGGCAGGTGTAGGTGGCCAGCGTCGTGGCATCGCTGCCCGTGACACTGCCGAGAGTGACAAGCGGGATGCCGATGGAACCGTAGGCAGTCGGCACAGAGTTGGCAATCAGGCAGACCGAAGCCGCCATGATCGGATTGATGCCGATGCCGGCAAGCATGCCGGCCGGAATCGCGATAGCCGTACCGAAGCCGGCCATACCCTCCAGGAAGCCGCCAAAGCCCCAACCAATCAGGAGGATGAGCACACGACGGTCATTGCTGACCGAGGTAAGCATCTTCTTGATGACATCCATACCCTTGGTGTGCAGGGAAAGGTTGTAGGTGAAGATTGCGGCGATGATGACCAGAAGGATTGGCCAGCAAGCCAGAGCCACACCTTCAAGGAAGGCCTGGAATGCGTGCAAAGCAGTCATATCGTAGAGAGCCATGCCGACCACCACAGAGATGACGAGTGCCAGAGAGCAGGCCTTGTGACCGGGCATATGAAGGATGCTCAGCGCAACGACCAGCCAAAGGATTGGGGACAGTGCGAGTAGAACCAAATGAGTTCATTCCTTTCTTTACAGCTCATTGTGAAAAAATGATGAAAATAAATAAGATACTTCATTATATAAGCAGGTACTAAAAAAGTCAATGCGATAGCGTAAAGGTTCTATTTTCAGAAAACTATGAATAGAATTACGACGACAACAAAAGAACCCGGCAGGAACCGGGTCCAAAGAATGGGCGGATATTCAATAAAGGCGCTCGACTTCGTAGCCATTCTGAGCCAGTGCGTGGATGATGCGCTGGACGTGTTCTTCGTTGTGGGTCTCTACGGTGACTTCAAGCACGACCTTCTTGAAGCTGTCGGTGACCTTGGCTTGATTATGGTTGAGCTCGATGACGTTGGCGTTCTCTTCGGACAGGATGCGCGACACGTTGAGGAGTTGGCCAGGTTTGTCCGGCAGCAGGACGGCGAAGCAGAAGACGCGGCTGCGGGCGATCAGTGCCTTTTCAATCAATGCGGAGATCATCGAGATGTCGATGTTGCCGCCGCTGACGATGGCCGCGACTTTCTTGCCCTTGAAGGGCAGTTTGGGCAGGGCGGCCAGCGAGAGGACGCCGGCGCCTTCGGCAATCAGCTTGTGCTTTTCGATGAGGGACAGCAGGGCGCCCATGATTTCCATCTCCGAGACGGTGATGATATCGTCGAGGTATTTTCGGCAGAACTCAAAGGTCAGGGTGCCGGCGGTTTTGACCGCGCAGCCATCGGCTACGGTGTCGGCACTGGACAGTGTCACGATCTTGTTCTTCTTCAGGGCCTTTTTCATGCAGGCCGCATTGGCT
>Ga0256405_10004947_pt1 | contig 23943 bp, 18 predicted proteins | sample RumenRJG_02DNA_FD_189096 | JGI IMG/M metagenome (GOLD analysis project Ga0256405, IMG submission 189096) | Bovine rumen microbial communities from Lethbridge, Alberta, Canada - RJG_02 | ecosystem: Host-associated > Mammals > Digestive system > Stomach > Rumen | place: Canada: Alberta... | reverse complement strand
AGAAGCAGCTTGCTGTTTGGAACAGAAAATACAACGATTTCCCAATGCGTCCACTCGGCTGGCTTTCACCTAAACAGGCTCTTTCTTCTTTTCCTAACGTTGTAACACATCATTGACAAACCTACACTTTTTCCCTGTCCTTAATCCACTTTTTCCCTGTCCTTAATCCACTTGTCGTTTCTGCATACGCCACAAGGTAGTGCGGCTGAGCCGGAAGCGCTCGGCCAACATCGTGTTGTTATAACGCAGGATTCTTTTGGCTTCCGCAAGACCCTCCAGAACCAACTCTGTCGGGTTGTCCTCAATATGGTTTAAGGCCGGATATTTGTAGCACAGATCCCGCAGAAGTTCCTCCTCACCGATGGCCTGCTGCAGCATGAGTCGTCTTGTCCCGGCATTCGAGCGCACCGCGCGGCTCAGATACTGGGCATAACGTTTGCTCACCGCTGAAAGCGCAACGAGGTTCCCCGGCCAGGAATAGAATTCCAGCAACTCCTGCAGTTCACTGCCGCCACGGAAGCGTTGAATATTTTCCTGCAGCAGAAAGAGTCTGAAGAGGGGCAAAATGTCCTCTTTTCTCTCTCTCAGAGGCGGCAGTGTCAGTGTAAAAATGTTTAAACGCTGCCACAGGGCCTCCGGAATGTCTGTCCGCTCCTCTGACTCGATCAAAGTGATCACACGCGCCAAGAAAGGCACAGACGTGCTCCCGCCTACTCGGAAAAACCTGCGCTCGACCAACGCTTGCAGCAAACAAGAGCACACCGGTATTGGAGCTCGAGCCAGATCAAGCAGCACCAGTGTTCCGTTTCCCGCCTGCTCCAGCACCCCAGGCCGCGTTGCCCCCAAATCCTCGCTGCCAAAAAGGATGCGAGCAGCTTCCTGCGGTGCGACAGAGCTGCAATTTAGCAGTACATATGGATGCGCCGCCCTGGGCGAGGCATTGTGAATGCACTGGGAGACAAAGCGTTTACCCGTTCCAACCTCACCGCAGATCATCAGCGAATGCTCCAATGCTGAAAGAGGCAAAGCTTGCGCGATAAATTCCTTCATAGTACTCGAGTTGCAGATCGCATCCTCCCACCTGCCCTGAGGACGTCGCAGCGGTTCCTCCGCGCACGTTTCTCTGCGGCGCCGTGTATTATCTGCCTGCAAAGTATAAAGGCTTCCGATAGCTTCTTCTCCGCTACAGAGAGCTGTCCTCGTACAGCGGATCATGGCTCCGTCCATTAAGAGCCGACGCTCCTGCCGGGTTTGCCCCTTAGGGAACAGAGCTGATGAGATTTCAGGTACGACGTTTTCCAAAGGCTTACCCCGCAGGTTTTCCCCCTGGGATGCGATCAGCTTTTTGGCTGCGCTGTTAATAACGGTAATGCGTCCCTGCTCATCTGTGACCAGAATTCCTGCAGGCGAATAGCGCAGTATCGCGTTCATAATCTCCCGCTCTCTTGCTGTGGCTCTCAGCTCGGCAGCCAGGCGGCGCGCTTGCTCGATGCTGGAGCGTATGGTGTATTCACTCTCGTATATCAGCACTCCCTTTTTCCCTAAGCTCTCCGCCGCTTCATAGGAAAAAGACGCTCCGATCACGGTATCGCACGAGGAGGCGCTCAGCAGCTCGTACAGTTCGGCGCTGTCCTCATATCGGATAAGCTCAACCGGGCAGGGTGAGAGTCGACGAAGCAGTTCTATATCCGGCGCGTTGCTATAACGATACACCGCGACAGCGATAGATCTCGCTCCGATATCCATGGCCTTTTTAATACTTAACAGATAGTCGGCCAAATCGACCCGGATCTCCACAAGATGGCCGTTGGAACGATTTCGAAATTCTGCTGCGTTGGCGGACCCGGCAATAAACACCTCGCAGCCCTCTGCCATTGCCTGATCTACCGTCTGCGGAAGTGTTTCGAAGCTGCAATCTTTCTCCTCCACGATTGTGTCCTGAAAAGATATCGTCTCAATTACTTTTCGAGCCATTTCTCCCAGCTTCATATAACCGAGAATACAGATTTTATAGGGCTTTATCATTCTTTTATACCCCCTTAGGCAAAGATCTACGGAGAAATAGCACGCTGTTTGTTTCATATAAACTAATTATAACACAGCTTGAAACATTTTTAAAGCTTTTCCTTGCCATATTATACGTATTTGACCCCTGCGCGAAGAGGAATAGAATAGTAATAGACGCATACCCCTATAATCTATTTTGGGAGGACATGAAACTATGAGCGGATTGTTGGAAGGCGTAGTCGTCCTCGATCTGTGCCGTGTATTGGCCGGGCCCTACGCCTCAATGATTATGGCAGATATGGGCGCAAGGGTCATCAAAGTCGAGAATCCGAACGGCGGCGATGACACGCGCAAGATGGGACCATTCTTTGATGATGCCAGGACGCAGAGTGCATATTATGTAAACTTCAATCGCAGTAAGCTCGGCATCACGCTAAATCTGAAAGCTCCTGAGGGCAAAGCTATGTTTCTGGAGATGGTCAAACAGGCAGACGTGGTGTTGGAAAACTATCGTCCAGGGACCATGGAGAAGCTTGGTCTGGGATACGACGAGTTAAAAAAAGTCAATCCCGGTATTATCTATGGCGCTGTTTCCGGCTTCGGTCACACCGGTCCATATAGTCGGCGTGCCGGTTATGATATCGTCGGCCAAGCTATGGGCGGTATGATGAGCACCACAGGTTGGCCAGGCGGAGCACCCACCCGTGTGGGCACTCCCATCGGCGATGTGTTGGGCGGTTTGAATCTTGCCATCGGCGTATTGGCCGCCTTGGTCAACAAGCAGAAGACCGGTTTGGGGGAAAAAGTAGACGTTGCGCTAGTAGACTCTGTGGTCTCCGCAATGGAGAATATCACCATGATTTATCAGACCACCGGTCGTATCCCTCAGCGCATCGGAAACCGTTACGAATCCACCTATCCCTATGACGTTTTTCCCACAAGCGACGGTAGCGCTGTTGTTGCCGCCGGCAATGACAAGCTCTTTGGCATCCTCTGCGATGTGATGGGGCAGCCTGAACTGAAAACCGATCCCCGCTTCATCTCCGTACCCGATCGCGTGGCCAACCACGAGGTGCTGGGCGAGCTCGTTTCCGCTTGGACTAGCGCTCACACCACAGGTGAAGTAGATGAGATTCTTAACGAAGCCGGCTGCCCCGCCTGCCCGGTCAACACAATGGATCTTCTTGTCAAGGACAAGCAAATCGCCGAAGCTCGCGGTATGTTCCCGGAGATCGATCAGCCCGGTATCGGCAAAATGCATGTCACGGCAACAGCGCAGAAGCTGACGCGGACTAGCTCCTATCCCCGCAAGGCAGCGCCCGGTCTGGGTGAAGACAACGTCGCCGTTTATGGTGAGCTGCTGGGTTATGACAAATCCAAGCTCAAAGAACTCAAGGAAAAAGGCGTTATTTGATTCAGGAGGAACAACATGGAGAACAAACCCATTACCATTGTGGAGGTCGGCCCACGCGACGGATTTCAATCCGTAAAGGGCGACTTCATTCCCACCGAGTTAAAAATAGACATCATTGATCGTTTGATTGAAGCCGGTGTGCGTCACATGGAATTTACCTCCTTTGTCAGTCCGAGAGCCATCCCGCAATTGGCTGATGCCGCCGATGTCACCGCGTATGTGCTGGAAAAGTATCCTCAGCTCGATCTTTTTGCCTTGATCCCCAACCTCCGCGGCGCCACCAATGCCTATGAACTGGGACTTCGCAAGGTCTGTAACGTCGTCTCCTTCAGTGCTTCCCACAACAAAGCCAATATAAACCGTACCCATGAAGAATCCCTGAAAGCCTATCAGGAGATTCGTCAGACGTATCCGGATCTCGACGTAGAGCTTGATCTGGCAACAGCCTTTGGCTGCCCCTTTGAAGGCAAGGAGGGAAAATACAGAGATCCCGACGCCGTCCTTGAATTTCTCAATCCTTATCGTAAGGCAGGTCTAAAGATGGTCACTCTCTGCGACACCATCGGGGTGGCAGATCCCGCCCAGGTGCGCAATCTGATCACCGCCCTGCGGAAAGAGGCTCCCGAATTGGGTCTTCAGGTGCATATCCACGATACCCGCGGCCTTGGCGTGGCCAACACCTTGGCTGCAATCGAATGTGGAGTGGACGCCGTGCAGTCTGCCTTGAGCGGTCTGGGAGGCTGTCCCTTCGCTCCAGGCGCGTCCGGCAATCTCTCCACGGAAGATATGGTTTGGATGCTCAATGAGATGGGCTATGATACCGGTATCAGTTTTACAAAGATCCTTGCCGTCGCCAAGCATCAGGTCGAGATGATTCCTGGCGGCAACTATAGCGGTCACCACATCACGATTGAAAAGGAAACGCCCTGCTGCTTCTGAACAGAGATAGTAATAACGCAAAAAGATCACCGCCGCAAGCGGTGATCTTTTTGCGTTAAGAGGAACAGAGGCTGTGAAAGCAAGCTTTCACAGCCTCTGCCCAGGAGAGAAATAGGTATTCGTGCATGGCGGTGGGCAGTTATGCCCAAACACGCCTTATACTTTGATGGGATCGGTGAAGATGCCGTAAGTTTCAGGATGGCGATCCTTCAGACTGGGCATGCAGGCGCGGTGCTCATACACCGCATCTATGTCGATCTCCTGTACAAGCACATCGCTGCCCTTGACCTCGGATTCGCAGAGGACAATACCCCGTGGATCTACGATCTTGCTGTGCCCGAAAAGATACAGATCGTCCATCTCGCAGTAAGTGTTGGCTGCGGCGATAAAGACGTTGTTCTCACAGGCATGGGAAGATATCAGTAACTTCCAAAGGTCCTCCTCATTCACACGCCATGCAGCAGGCATGAAAATGACCTCTGCTCCTTTCAGAGCCAGGATACGTGCAGGCTCCGGGAAATTGTTGTCGCAACAGATCATGATTCCGACTTTCCCGTACTTGGTGTCAAAAACCGGATATTCTCCATTGGAAACGAAGTACTTCGGCTCGTCGCCAAAGAGATGGTTTTTAGAGTAAACGCCGATCACATCACCTTTGTCGTCAATGAAGACGGCGTTGTTCTCCAACGGGAAGCTGGAACGCATCTGCATGGAGATAGGCGCGATGATGTAGATCTCAAGCTCTTTTGCCAGACGGCGCATCGCGGTGATCGTCGGTCCGGTTAGACCTTCGCTCAGTTCAGAGAGCTTTTCGCCGAAAACACCTAAATTATAGCCTGTGACAAACAGTTCCGGCAGACAAACGATCTTCGCTCCCTTTGCTGCAGCTTCGCGTACCAATTCGATAGCCTTGGCAAGATTGGCCTCTTTGGCACAGAGCTCGTTCTGCAGTTGAATGACGCCAATGCGCACTTTGCTCATAATGATTCCTCCAAAATCGTTGCTGTTTCCCCTCACGCTTTCTCTTCAGCCACAGCCGCCGCATGCTCGGCGCGCTTATCAGCCTCGAAGCTACCGCCCAGCTTCTTCATCAGGACCAGGTACAGCAGCATGCCGCCCAGGGTACCGACGATGATGGAGGCGTCATAGAGCCAGTGTAGCGGAGTGACCCAAAGGCCGAGGAAGATTACCAGGAAGGTGACAGCCATGGTCAGAATGCTGACGGGGTTGATGCCGCCCTCGCGCTTGAGGAAAACCAGCAGACCAAGCAGCGCGATAATGACCGCCATAGCAAGCATGCTGACACGCATAGAGCAGCCCAGCGTGCAGATGGCATTGGCCCAGGAAGCGGGGGCTACCAGCGAGATGATTGCCAACACTACTGCCGTGGCAAAGCAGCAAATATAGGTAAACCCGTTGTACTTTTTCAGGTTTTCGTACATGGATTCGCCTTCTGGCACATAGAGGCTCTTCAGATCGAGCTCTGTGTGGCAGATGAAGAAGTAGTGGCAGATGGTGATGCCGATGATGGGTCCAAGCAGCGCGCCGCCGCCATTGAGAAAGAAGTTCATATAGATACCCATATCGGTGATCAGACGCCAGGGCTGGATAAGAATGCCAACCACACCAAGTGCGAAGGCCGCCCACTTGAAGTTAAGCTTACCGCCGGTCAGGTGAACAATGGCGACCGCAGGAGTGACGGCATTGGCCGCCACGTTGGTGGTCAGGGTAGCGATGATCAGAAACATCATCATGCCGACGACCAACGCTGGGCTCTTGATCATACCGGTGAGAACAACGGGATCCCAGACAGCTTCGCCGAACATGACGACAGTGCAGGATGTGACCAGGGATCCTACGAGAGCCAGACCAAAGATGCCGGTCGGGATGCCGAGGAACTGGCCAATCTGATGGCTGCGCTGATCTTTGGAGACCTTGGTAAAGTCGGTGACTGTCAGAGGCATGGGGCCCCAGTAGCTGATATTGGCATTCAGGCCAACCAGGAAGAATGCCAGGAATTCACCGGTGGTGGCAAAGTTGGATTTCTGGCCGACCAGCGGACCCCAGCTGCCGGCAGAAGAACGCGCCCAAACCAGCAGGACGACCATCCAGATCACCAGCATAGGAGCGCAGAAATGCTCCATCTTCTTGATGATGCCAAGTCCTCTGACAAGGATCAGAATGTTCATGCACCAGAAAATAGCGAAGCACACCCAGATGCCCAGGTTCCAGCCGCCCCAGGCAGGAATCAGAATGCTCAAAGCAGTGTTCAGCGCGGAACCGCCAATCCATATTTGGATGCCGAACCAGCCTGCAGAGACGACGCCGCGTATAATCGCAGCAACAGAGGCGCCGTTAAAGCCGAAAGCGGAACGCCAGTATATAGTGGACGGGATACCATACTTGGCACCTGCGTGGCCGTTTGCCAGAATGGGGAACGCAATAATGATGTTCGCGATCAGGATCGTGAACATTGCCCAGCCTAAGTTCATACCGCCGGACACAAGACTGGACGCCAGGTAATAAGTCGGGATGCCGATATCCATGCCGATCCAAAGTGCGAAGAAGCTGTAGATTCCCCAGTTCCGTTCGCCGGGAGTTGTCGGTAGCATATCGGGAGCGATATTGTAACCACTCAGATCGATAGGTTTCCTTGCCATAGATTTGTCTTCCTTTCTTATTTTTTTCTCTCTTCCGAGAGTAAAGCACAAGTTAAGGGGCCATCAGTTCGAAAGGCAGGTCTCAGGCGCAACCTTGTCGCATCTATCCTCTGCCGTTTCGTTGTTTGCAGGCAAATGTATTTTCGATTTAGCGATTATGTATGGCTAAAAAGATAGGTGCTCGCTTACTCTTCGTCGTAGATCAGGCTGTCATCCACCGGGACGAAGAGTCTGTCGACAAATTCTTTAGGCAGGGGTTTGGTAAAGGAGCTGACAATAAACAGTGCCAGTGCGGAGAACACGCAGCCCATAACGAAAGGCGGAATGCCGAGGGGCGACTTGGTCAGATACCACAACAGAGTTCCTAGAACACCAGCGATGATGCCGGCAACACACCCCGCGCCGGTCGCTCGCTTGTAGTAAAGGCCGACATACACGGGAACGATCAGACCTCCGGCCACAAGAGAAAAGGCCCAGGAGGTCAGCGTCAAAACCATTGCAGGCGGGTTGAAGGCCCAGATGATCACGATAATGGTGATGATCAGCATGGCGATGTTGGACACGCGAATAACAGCCTTGTCGTCAGCGTCTTTCTTGAAGTAGCGCTTATACAGGTCTACGCCTACAGCAGCGCCCGAATTCATCAGCGTTCCGTCGATGGTAGACATGGCTGCGGCGATGACAGCTACGATGATCAAGGCGCCGAACACGTTCGGGAACCACTCCATGACCAGTGCCGGAAAAACTTTATCAACACTATCGATATACAGATCTCCGAAGTAGGCGCGACCCATATTGCCGATGATCATGGAGCCAAACAGTACAAACGCGACCCAGATAGACAACACAACAGCTGCGGTATACACGTGCTTGCGGTTGCCGATCGTAAAGTTTGTCTGGACGAGAGTGGGCAGACCCCAGGGAGCAATAGCAAAGACCGTGGAGTAGAGGAATAGCGCGGACCAGCCCTTTGGTCCGGGTGTCTCCAGCAAAGCGGGATCCGCCTTGGCTACGCCCTCCGCGATTGCCGTCGGGCCGCCAACAATAAAGAAGCCCGCGATCACAACGGCCGACATACCGACGAACATCATGATCCCCTGCGCCACGTCCGTGTAGCAGCGAGCCATGTAGCCGCCAAACATGAGGTAGATAACCGAGATCAGCGCAATCATCAGCACGCCCCAATTATAGGGAATCCCCAACAGAGCGCCGAGAGAAAGCGCGCCTGCTTTGACGATGCCAACCAGATAGGGAATAAAGAAGATCACAATGACGATAGACGCGATGATTCCTGCAGCGGAGCTCTTGAAGCGCTTCTCCAGATAGGTCGGGATTGTGACCACATCCAGAGTCTTGGACATTTTACGAAGCATATGCGAGAAGAAAATCAACCCCAGCGGAAGTGATAGGATCTGGGCAAGGGGCATAAACAGATAGGCCATGCCGCCGGCGTAGGCCGTGCCGGTGTTTCCAACGAACGTAGAAGAGCTCAGATACGTAGATCCGTAAGTCAGAGCAAAGACCCATGGTCCAAGCTTCTTCCCGCCGGCGAAGAATCCGCTGACGGTATCCGTGTATTTTTTCCGGCAGATATATCCGATGAGCAGCATTCCGGCGAGATAGAGGGCCAGAATGACATAACCCATGATTACAACGGATTTACTCATTTATCCTTCCTCCCTTTTCTTTACTGTACGAAGAAGCGAGTTATTCTTTTTTATTTTTCTTTTCTTCCTCGCGTCTTTCGTACCTCTTGAGGAGGCAAAAGCTGAGGATGAAAGTAAAGATCATGATTCCCGGTCCGAGAATCCACCCGATATAAGTCGGGAACGGTAATCCAAACATTTTTTACCCTCCATTTTCAAGCCGGACGGGGCTGGGCCCCGTCCGGTGCGCCGGCCTTACTGTTTGCTTATGCTGTCGATTTTTACTTCATGAGCAGTGCGAGAACTGCCTTCTGAGCGTGCAGGCGGTTTTCAGCCTGGTCATAGACGATGGAGTGAGGTCCGTCGATAACGGCGTCGGTAACTTCCTCTCCGCGGGCAGCGGGCAGCGGGTGCATATAGTAGGATACCGGCTTGGCAAGCTCGAAATGCTTATCGGAGATGCACCAATCCTTCTCGAACTGCTTGCGGTACTCCTTATCCTCCGCCTTGGGCATGCCGTGGGTGCTGCCCCAGCTCTTGGCATAGATGACATCGGCGCCTTCGCAGGCCTCGTAGATATCGTTGGTAACGCTGATTACAGAGCCGGATGTCTTGGCGGCATTCTGGGCGAACTCCATATACTGGTCGTCGAGTTCATAACCCTTCGGGTAAGCAAGGGTAATATCCGCGCCGAGCAGGCTGCAGGCTGTCAGCATTGCCTGAGGCACGCCGGGAGACTTCACGCGCTCCGCATAAGCCCAACTCATGACGATTTTTTTCTTCTTCCACTCAGTCTTTCCCAGCTTTTCCTGAATGACCATCAGGTCGCCCATGCACTGGCAGGGATGCTCTTTGTCGTCAAGGCCGTTGATCACGGGGATGGTGGTGTTGCGGCGGATCTCATTCATGATGTCGCGGGCCATACCATACTCTTCCAGGTCGTAAAGGCGAACCATCAAAGCATTCAGATAACGGGAAAGAACCAGACCGGTGTCTGCCCACGTCTCCTTGTTTTTACGTTGCATGGAGTCCTCGCTGTAGTACTGCGCATGGCCGCCCAGCTGAGTCATGCCGGTCTCGAAAGAAACGCGAGTGCGGGTAGAGGGCTGAGCGAAGAGCATGCCAAGCGTTTTATTCTTCAGCAACTCGTGGGGCTGACCCATGGCGTTCTGAAGTTTCAGCTCAAAAGCGGTGTCCAGAATGGTCTGAATCTCTTCACCCGTGAAGTCCTGCAGAGTTACGAAATCTCTTCCGCGCATGTCAGTTCTCATAGTAATCTACTCCTTTTTAAATTTATATTATTTTGTTTTCTGGTTTGATCATATGACCGAAGCCCTTGCTTCCGGTAAACTGCCCGTCGGCGAACACAGTCTGCCCCCGGACAAGGGTCCTTACGACCCTGTGGGTCAATCGGGTCCGTGAATAGAGCACCCCGCTCTCCGAGCTTTTGGTAAAAAGTCTGCTGAGATCGATTATCTCCGGTTCATTGAGTCTTTCAAGGATGACCAAGTCCGCGTCCCGTCCCGCCTCCAGCCGGCCTTTACGATCATCGATGCCAAAGAAGGCGGCCGGGTTTTCCGCCGTATTAGCAGCGAGTGCCTCATAGCTCAGTTCGCCCTCTTCCACTTTTGTGAGCAGCAACCGCAGAGAAAGCTCCAACCCCGGGATACCGTCAAAGCTGTGCCAGATGTCGTCTCCGTTCCGGGTCTTTTCTGCATAAGTATAGGGTGCGTGGTCGCTGCCTGTGATCTCCAGTCGTCCCGCGCCATAGTCTGCGAGAAGTCGACGGGAGGTTTCCGGTGATCGAAGCGGCGGCTTCATGCGGGCAAAGGGTCCAGCAAAACCTGCGTTTTCATAGTTGTACACCAGGTACTGCGGGCAGGTTTCGCCATGAATGTCTACGCCTTTGGCCTTCCCCCCGGCGATCAGATCAACGGTCTCCGGCAGACTCACATGGCAGATCGACGCCTTGCAGCCTGTTTTCTCTGCCGAGCGGATCACACGTTTTACCGCCTCCAACTCTGCCTCATCCGGACGGGACTCGCAGAAAGCCTCCAGATCATTGCGGCCTGAAGCCATCATCCGGCACGTTGGTTCGGCCACATACTCGTTGAGCTCACTATGGCAGACGATAGGCAATCCCGTCGTCTTTACCCGCTCCATCACGGCAATCAATGCCTCTTCGCTCTCGCAGCAGAGACCGTAAAATTCTTTTTCTCGTCCAGGAACCGGCGGCATCAGGAATGTTTTGTAGCCAATCGCTCCCAGAGACGCCAATCGCTGGATCTGATCGATGTTGTCTTCTCCCGCTCCGGCGTACATGCAGAAGTCCACGGCGCAAAGCTGTTCCATCTCCCGGCGGCGGGATTCGAAATCCTCTGCGGTGCATGCAGGGGGCTTGCCTACCGGCATCTCCAGAAATGTGGTGACGCCGCCGGATGCTGCGGCCACAGTTCCTGAGAAGAAATCCTCCCGATAGTCAAGCGCGCCTCCTCGGATATGGACGTGCGTGTCGATCATGCCAGGGAAAACCAGCTTGCCGGAGGCGTCCAGCGTTTCAGCTGCTGGACCGAGCTCGCCCGGAGCCACGATCTGTGTGATGACTCCGTCGTTAACGGCAAGATCCGCCCGGAGGCATCCCTCTTTTCTCACCAAAGTGCCGTTGATTATATTCAGATCGTTCATGCTTCCCCTTTTCGCTCAACGAAGGTACATACCGATGGCTCCTGCGGGACAGATTTGGCTGCAAAGTCCGCAGCCATCGCAGCGGTCGCTGTCCACCTGAGCCTTTTTTTCCTGCAGACTGATTGCGCTGTATGCGCTGTCGGCACAAGAAGCAACGCATCGACCGCAGCCGATACACCTTTCTTTATTAACCTCAGCATGCAGTTTGTAACTGCGGGGAAGCGAATTGTGCGCCTTGATATGGGGCAGTGCCTTACCGCAGAAGTCCCCGATGCATTCGAAGCCCATCTCCTCCATATAGGCAAGCAGGCCTTTTTTTATGCTCTCCACAATGCCATATCCGTATTCCATCACGGAAGAGCAGACCTGCAGCGACCCTGCTCCTGCCAGGATGAATTCCGCCGCGTCCTGCCATGTATAGATGCCGCCCATACCTGAAACGGGCAAATCGCAACCAGCTGCGATCTGAGCAACACTTCGCAGCGCAACCGGTTTGATAGCTCTACCGCTCAACCCCTGGAAAGCGCTGTTGCCGTCCACGCTGGGATAGGGGCAGAATGTATGCAGATCGATACCAGGCAGCGAATTGAGCGTATTGATCGCCGCAATGGCATCCGCTCCGGCAGACTTGGCCGCCTTTGCCTTCCCTGCCAGATCAGGCACCATAGCAGGCAGCTTCGGCATGACGACCTTGTCCGTTTCCTCGCGGACCCAACTGGTAACCATCCGGATCGCGTTTTCATTGCCGCCTACCTGTGCGCCCCCGCCGCCTTCGGCCATGCCGTGGGAGCAGGAGAAATTTAGTTCATAGCCGTCTATCCCAGCTTCGTTGAACATGCGCGTGACCTCGCGCCACTGGTCCTCCACCAAGCCTTCCGTGTGCAGCAAACTCACGAATACTGTGTGTTCGGGAAAACGTTCTTTGAGCCAGCGTGCGTCCTCCAGCCACTTATCAATAGGTTTGGGGCTGCCAAGCTCAAAGTTGGTGAAGCCCTGAATGTTTTTTCCTGACTTAACCGCTGTGATACGAGGATTCACGTTTCTGACAAGGTTGAGATTGTAGGCCATTGTTTTGAGAACCGCGCCTCCCCAACCTGCGTCAAAGCTCCGTGCCACCATCTCGCAGTTAGTCGTGGGAGGTGCGGAAGAGAGCATGAAAGGATTTGGCATAGTTATGCCTGCAAAGGTTGTTTTCAGAGTCGGTGTCACTTGCTTCACTTCCTTTTCGGTCTAATATAGGGGTTTTTTCCGGGAATTCTGATTACTTTTTCAATCGTTTTTTCAAGTGTGCCAACAGCCCTCCATCCTGTACGATGGACAGTACATGCTCTGGCAGACGGCTTCCTTGGAACACTTCGCCGGTTGTGAGATCCTCAATCCGTCCGCTGAGAAGATCCACGCGCAGCTCGTCGCCCTGGTTGATCTTGTCAGTATCGGGAAAGGTAACGACAGGCAGGCCCACGTTTATGCAGTTGCGGAAAAATATTCTGGCGTAGTCCTTTGCGATCACGGCACCAACGCCCGCATATAGCAGAGCGATCTGCGCTGTCTCCCTGCTGGATCCGGAACCGAAGTTCCTTCCAGCCACAAGAATATCTCCCCTGGTGATCTCCTGAGAGAAATTCGGAGCAACGCGTTCCATGGCATGCTGGCCAATCACCTCGTAACTTGCGTCCATATATTCTGCCGGGGAGATGATGTCGGTGTTGATATTGTCACCGAACTTCCATGCTTTCCCTGTAATGATAGAATCCATTTCCCTATCCTCCGGCTTACATGAAATACGGTCTGGGATCTGCGATGCATCCCGCGATAGCGGAAGCCGCCACGGTAGCCGCTGACCCGAGATAGACCTTTGCGTCCTTGCTGCCCATACGGCCCAAGAAGTTGCGATTGCTGGTCGAGATGCAGCTCTCTCCCCCTGCCAGGATGCCGGTATGGGCGCCAAGGCACAATCCGCATGAAGGAGCCACGATCACGGCGCCCGCCTCTGTCAGGATGTCCAGAATCCCCTCCTGCAGTGCCATACGATAGACCTCCATGGATGCCGGAGAAACCAAGAAGCGTAAACCCGGTGCCTTATGACGGCCCTTTAACACCTTCGCAGCCGTTCTAAGATCGCTGATGCGGCCGCCGGTACAGGAGCCGATATATACCTGGGTCAGCTTCTCTCCAACGATCTGCTCCACCGGATGAACGTTATCCACATGGTGAGGGCATGCTACCTGTGGCGTAAGACTGGTCGCATCCGTCACATAGCTGCGCTCATAATCGGCGTCCGTATCCGGGTATAGCAGGACATGATCCTTTCGGCCGCCATGCTTGTCGAGGTAGGCAAGAGTTTTTTCATCAGCAGGGATATAGCCGATCTTTGCACCCATTTCCACTGCCATGTTGGAGATCGTCATACGCTCGTCCATCTCAAGGCCGCGGATCGTACTGCCGCAGTATTCAATTGCTTTATATGTTGCGCCAGCATGGCCGATACGGCCGCAGTCGAAGAGCACCATATCCTTTGCAAATACGCCGGCAGGCAGTTTTCCGTTCCATTCCACCCGGTAGCTCTCCGGTACCTTAAGCCATATTTCTCCCGTGGCCAGCACACCCAACATCTCGGTGGAGCCAATCCCTGTGCCAAAAGCACCGAAAGCGCCGGACATGCAGGTGTGTGAGTCTGTCCCGACGATAAGGGTGCCAGGCTGATCATAACCATGTTCGGCCATGACCTGATGACATGGGCCTGCGTACTCGTAATAATCGACTTGTTCTTTTTCAGACCAGTCTCTGGTAAAACGAACGGCTTCGGCCTGTTTGATCTCGCAAGGCGGAGTGTAATGGTCGCTGATGACGACGACCTTTGAGCGATCCCATACGGAAAGCCCCAGATCCTTCAGGCCTTCCGCGATCTGAATGCGTGGTCCGAGAATGTCGTCCATCATAGCAGCGTCAACTCTGGCGTTGACGATCTCCCCGATCGCTACAGATTCCTTGCCGGAAGCTCTAGCCAGAGCCTTCTGTGCAAATGTCATTCCCATCGTTAACACCTTTTCCCGGCTCTGCCCGACTATTCCGCCGGGCAGAGCCTGTTTGTAAGTCTTTTGGTCTGCTCGCGCCGCTAATGGAAGCTCTTTTATCTTCCCATCTGCGTCTCCAGAAACGCGTCGAAATCTGCGATGATCTCCTCGTTGGTCTTGTCCCTGTTGTCCATAGGCAAACCATAAAACGGCGGAAGCGGCAAACCTCGTTCGCGAATCTCTGCCAACAGCTGCTCCGTGTAGACGCCCGGTAGCGGCTTGAGCGTTCGGACAGGCTCGGCCGGATGGCCGCCGCCGTTTTCATAGGAGCTGGAGATACTGTATCCGCAGGTAGGCGATCCGTCGCAGACCAGGATGGCAAGCGTCTGATATCCCGCACGCTGATAGTTTTCAAGATAATCCGCCGTCTGGGCGGCAAGCTCCTGGCAAAAGCGGCGAAAACCTGCATTATCATACAGTTCTCGGGAGTGCCACCAGCGTAGATTTCCGGCGTATAACACTTCTGGGCACGGCATCTGCTGCACGCCAACACCATATTTGTCCAAGGTTTGTACGATTTCTGAGAACATACCCGGATACCGAGCAAATTCTCTTACTTTGTTATTGGCGTTCAAAACGCAGTTGGAAACAAAAACGATTTTTTTACTGCGGAGATCCTCATTGCGTTCCATTACGCAGCGCTCCTTATCGTGTACGAAGCCTTATGCCTTCGCGTCGTTGACCAGCTCCATCAACACGGACATGTCGGGCTGTTTCTCCAGGTCGCGTACAAACTCGATGACCTTCTCGGTACGGGCGGGATCGGCATAAACCGTGTTGGCCAGAGCACGGAACTTGTTCTCCACGTCTTCGTAGGTGACCGGATTTCTCCAGTCGCCCTTGGGATCGTCCACGACTGCGGTGTATTCGGTTCCATCTTCCATCGTGATGGTGACGGCGCTGGAGTAATGCTCCGGATAGCGGCGCTCAAACTCATCGTCTTTCACAACGGTGGTTGCGGCGATCATTTTTTTAATCAGCGGATGCTCGATGTATTTCACGTCCAGCTCTTCGACGCCGAACTTGCCATTGAGGAAGGCGACTGAAGCCTGATACGGCATAGAGAACTGAAGATCAACGATATTCTTCGGATTCCACTTGCGCGGCTCGGCCAAGAGATGCATAGTCTGCAGCGAAGAGCGGATGAAGATTTTTTCGATCTTGGCAGGATCGGGATGATACTTATTTACGATCTCCAGGCAGGCATCCAGATGACCGCCGGAATAACGGCAGCAGGGATAAACCTTAATGCTGGAACTGGCGAAGATCCAGTCTTTGCCCAGGCCATCGGTAATCCATTTGGTATCATAGGTGTCATGATAGGAATATGCGTGAAGCAGTCCGTCGGTGGACTCGAAGATATCGGTGGGGCCGTTGAAGCCTTTTTCCGCCATGCGCGCTGCCACTATGCAATCCATAGATGGGCGGCCGGCCTGATAACGCTTGGTAAAGGAACCTTGCGAGTTCCAGGCCATCAGTCCGGCAACGGCGGAGCCTGCAATGCCCTGTGCATAAGAAGTATGAAGTTCGTCAAGCTTCATAAGCTTTGCCGCAGAGACGACGCCGCCCATGGTGCCGCAGGTGCTGGTGGGATGGAAGCCTTGGCTGTACATCTCGCCGAGATAGGCGCTGCCCATACGGCAGACGACCTCGTTGCCCAGACAAACGGCTTCGATATATTCCTTGCCGCTTCTCTTGAGCTGTTCGGAAAGAGCCATGCTGACAGGGAACGTGACGGGAGAAGGATGTGCATTGGACTCGTTATGATCATCGACGAAATCAAGCCCATAGCACTGGATTGCATTGGCGTAGGCGGCGTTGTGAGCGGCGACCTTCTTGGGGCAGCCGACGATCGAGGCCTCTTCCGGGCCCCCCAGTTCTTCAGCAACGGAACGGGCAATTTCACTGGAGATAACCTTACGAGTGCCGACCATGGAAGCCAGCACGTCCAGCGTCAACATTTTGGCCTTGTCAACGGCATACTGGGGCAGATCCTCAAACTTGGTGTTTACACTGACTTCAGAGATCAGCTCGGCTATTGTTTTGCTCATGATTTCCTCCTCAACAATTTTTTAAATCTTTTTGAAAAGCTCTTTGGCTGTCAGCCACTTATTCGACTCTGGACTTACGGACGTAAACCGTACCGTCCAAAATAGTACGCGCCGTACGAAGGATAGCGGCGGTACGCAGTTTCAACGCCCCGTTCTCCTGTTCCATCACGGAGACCGCGGGGATCTTACCCGCCGGATGACCGATCATCAGTTGACGGTTCTCCCTGCCTCGCTGAGAGATCGTCTCGTACACAATATTGCCGGGAATGCGTGCCGCCGTCGCCATGCAGACTGTTCCGGTGACCGGATGCGTCTTATGCATCTTCTGCATAAACACCAGGCGACTGACAATGTCGATATCGTCAGCGGCGACATCTTTGCCATCAAAAGTATGATAGCTTTGGCTTGGAGACACCATTGCGAAGAATGGTGCATAAGGGCAGTCCGCTACCGCATTGGTCCACTTATCGGTAAAGCCCATTATTACCGCGCAGCGACCTCGGATCTCTTCGATTTTCTCCATGAGTGCGCTGTCGCCTTCTATGCGGGACGGTGTCTCGGTTCCGACCAGTCCCAGTGCTTCAGCGCGAATGAACACGGTTGGTATGCCGGCGTCTACCACGGAAACCAGATAGTTCTTTCCGTCTCCGGTCACGATTTCATCGGTGACGCTCCCTGTCGGTAAGAGCTTGCCGGTGATGCCGCCGACGCTATCGGAAAAATCCAACTCAATGGTAGAGCCAAGCGTGGGCACACCATCGATATGCAGGTCGCCGTTCACAGCCGCTTTGCCGTCGCGTACCTCAACTTTTGCGTTTATAATGGTATCGGTATTGACCTGATGGATCCTAACGGTAGTGAAAGGCTCCACCGCCTTTACGAGACAATGGTCTATGGCAAAGGGTCCGACGCCCGCGGAAATGTTGCCACAGTTGGACTTGTAGTCTATCTTCTCTTCTACAAAGCTGACCTGGCCAAAGGTATAGTCCACATCCGCGTCTTCCCGCGAAGAAGGTCCGATAATGGCCAGCTTGCTTGTCAGCACATCCGCGCCGCCAAGGCCGTCAATCTGTCGAACATCGGGGCTGCCGAAAATCTCAAGGATGTACTTATCCCGAAGCACTGGATCTTTGGGCAGCTCGTTCTCTAGAATGAAGATCCCTTTACTGGTTCCGCCGCGGACGATTGATACTTTTACCGGAATGACCTCGCTCAATTGAACCGCATCCTTTCCTTAATTATTTTATTGTTCAGCCAACAATCGTACCTCCGGTGCCGTTGATGCCATTGATGGCGTTTTCCAAAGACGTAATGATAGCCTTGCGACCGCTCTTGGACTTAACGAACTTGCATACAGCCTGGACCTTCGGAAGCATGCTGCCGGGAGCAAAGTGTCCCTCTGCCGCATACTTTTCCAACTCATCGGCACTGACAGTGTGTAAAACTTTTTGCTCCGGCGTACCGAAATTCAGACATACGTTTTCGACCTCGGTGAGGATCAGGAGAATGTCGGCGTCCAGTTGTTCGGCCAGAACCTCGGAAGCAAAGTCCTTGTCAATCACGGCTTCCAATCCGACATAACGACCGTCTTTCATATACACGGGAATTCCGCCGCCGCCGGCAGCAACGACGACAGTATCGCTGTCCACCAGCTTGCGAACTGTATCGATCTCAACGATCTCCTTTGGTTTCGGGGACGGTACCACGCGACGATAGCCGCGGTTGGCGTCCTTTTTCATTACATAGCCCTTTTCTTCCTGAAGTTTTTTTGCCTCGGCCTCATCATAGAAAGCGCCGACAGGCTTGCTGGGATTCTGAAATGCGGGATCCGCCGGATCCACAGCGACCTGGGTGACAATGGTTGCGACCGGTTTGTTGATGCCGTTCTCTCGAAGCACCTCGGAAAGTCCCTGCTGAATATGATATCCAATCATACCCTGTGTCATGGCGCCGCACACGTCCATAGGCATAGGCGGAGTCAATTCCTTTCCCGCCTCGTTCTGCAGAAGGATTCTTCCAACCTGGGGGCCATTTCCGTGGCTGATAATGACCTGGTTGCCCTCATTGATGATCTTGGCAATGTGCTCCGCGGTCATCAGAACATTTTTCAGTTGATTCTCACTGGTAGCTGCCTCACCTCTTGCCTGCAATGCATTTCCGCCTAACGCGATTACGACTTTTTTCATCTTCTTGTCCATCCTTTTAAAAAAAAATTTAGAACGCATTAAGTTAATTTAATCGTTTAACCATTAAATTTTTTCTTTCGCCTGCCGGTTTTCGATCTTTTCTGCGCATCGTGCACAGATTGCGTACTCTCGTGTTGTACGACTTCAACAATCTTTTTTCCTTCGGCCATTACTCCGAAGGTCCGCTATTCGATCTTTTGGTTAACAACCGGTTAAACAGGCGAAAGAAAAACCTGTCTATTATTTTATACATCTTGTCGAGCCATGTCTGCTCATTTCTCAATGACGCTGAACGCCCCTACCAGGATTATGCGTTACCATGTCACAATGACACACGTGTCGATGCTCCGAAAGGATTGGTCTGGATAGATCTCCGTCCAGCAAACTGACCATGATTTTCGCAGCTGTGGTGCCGATCCAATCCTCGTGTTGATCGACAGTTGTGTATTTTGCATCAAGGATATTGGCCCACACGGGCGTCCCTACCATTATGACCTCTACATCCTGCGGAATGACCAGATCCATTTCATGCAGATAGCTGATACCGCCCTGGGCCAGCCTGTGGTAGCTGTAAAAGATGGCCGACGGCTTATTGTCCTGGAAAACGCGTCTGGTCAATTGATAGCCCGTCTCTACATCCAACAGAGAACTGGTTTCTCGTAGCACCTCTGTAAAAGGCGCGATCTCTTTTACTGCGTCGATAAAGCCCAAGCGTCTGTCCTTGGCGCTGACGCTCTCGCCGTCCCAATCGATCATGCCGATCTGTCGGTGGCCTTTCTTGACAAGAGCCCTTCCGGCCATATAGCCAGCCTGATAGCTATCGTCCCCGACATAGTAGACCTCGCTCGTGTCATCGTCGGTCATGAATTCACGTCCAATGCTAACGAGAGGAATATTCAGCTCGCGAACCATCTTCGTATTTTCCCAACCCTTTGCCGTAGGGCCGAGGATGATGCCATCTGCTCTCAGACTGATGGCCGTATCGATCAGCTTCTTTTCTCTCTGCGCATTCTCCTGGGTATCGCAGATGATGGGGATTATGTCGTTTTCATACAGAATATTCTCGATTGTCTCACACACGCGCGTGTAGTATATGTTGTTAAACTGCGGTATAATGACATATACCATACTCTGCTTTTTCCCGCGCAGGCCAGAGGCAATAGCGCTTTTTTTGTAATGGAGTTCTTTTGCCGCAGCCAGTACTCTGTCCGCCGTTTCCTGACTGATGGATTTGTTTGGCGTTTCGTTGAGCACATAAGAGACTGTTGCCACGGAAGTATCCGCAAGTCGCGCTACATCCTTGATAGTTGCATACTGGACTTTGCTTTTTCTCATAGCGTTCCTTCTGCTGCTTCCCCATAACGTCTGTAATAAGAGAAGCACACGGTATTATTAAAAATTAACTATTTTGTATAAACGTTTCACCCGTTAAACAAATCTCATTACCTGTTTTTTATTTTAGGCTCGTGCCGCTCAAAAAACAATTGACATATCATCCATATTTTCTTTTCATTTTTGTTCAAGGTGTCAAAAGCAAGAAAATGACTTGACAAATCATTCGTGATTATATTTTGATTTTATCAAAACAAATCTAAAACAAAAAGGAGATGTTTATCTTGCCGCTTTATCAGGAGATCAATGACCTGTACGGAGATTCCATCCGCGCCCTAGCTTCTCGGCTACACAATTGCCCCGAGTTGAGCTTTCAGGAACACGAAACAACTGCTCTGCTCAAGCAGTTGCTTTCAGAAAAAGGGGTTCCCCTACTTCCGATAGAGCTGGAAACAGGCGTGGTCGCCGTTCTGAAGGGCGGCGACGGTCCAAAAATCGCTCTGCGGGCAGATATCGACGCTATTCCGCAGCGTGAAGCCTGGGATCGTCCGGATAAGTCTGTTGTAGAAGGCGTGATGCACGGATGCGGTCATGATGTTCACACTGCAGGCCTTTACGGCGCCGCCTGCTGGTTGGCCGACCATCGCAACAGTCTCAAAGGAGACGTCCTACTGATCTTCCAACCCGCCGAGGAAAAGCTCAAAGGCGCGAGATATCTACTCGACCGGGGACTGTGGGACGCCTTTAAACCGGATATGCTTTTCGGCCTTCACAATCTTCCCTCACTTCCAATCGGGCAAGTAGGGGTCAAAGCCGGTCCGCTCATGTCCTTTAAAGACGGCTTCAGCATTCGCTACGTCGGACGAAGTGGTCATACTAGCACACCTCAAAAAAACGTAGATCCTATCATAGCTATCGCGCAGCTGATAACTGCGCTTCAGACCGTAGTGAGCCGCAATATAAGTCCATTGGAAGCTGCCGTTCTGACCGTCTGTTCCGTGAATGCCGGCAGCCCGTTCACAACCACCGTTGACGATGCAGTCATCACCGGCAATATCCGAAGCTTAGATTCCCAGGTTCGCTGCCGGATTTTAGAGCGTGTGAGAAAGCTGGCCGAGGAGACAGCGTCCGCCTTTGAGTGCACGGCACAGATTGAAATGATGCCTATTACCGAGGGCGTTGTCAACAGTGAGGAGCTGCTACCCATTGCTAGGAACGCAGGCGCTGCTGTTTTTGGCGTGGACGGCGTCGTCACGCCGGAGGTAAATCTGGCTTCTGAGGACTTTTCTTTGCTTGGCCGCGGCATTCCTTATTTTTTTTTTTTTCTCGGATCCGGAACGCCGGGCGAGCAGACCTATCTTTGGCATAATCCGCACTTTCATGCTCACCCGCAGACGCCGGTCTACGGAGCGGCTCTTTTGGTCTCCTCCGTTTTGGCCGCCCAGGCATAAAAAAAGCTCTGTGAGTTAACTCACAGAGCTTTTTTTATATCATTTGTTAATCTGCTCCATCACGAAGCATTCGATCACGTCGCCGACCTTGACGTCGTTGAATTTCTCGATTTGCATACCGCACTCGTATCCGGCCGCGACCTCCTTGACGTCGTCCTTGAAACGGCGCAGCGAGGCCAACTCGCCCTCGTGGATAACGATGTTATCACGCAGCACACGCACCTGGCAGCCGCGCTGGATCTTGCCATCCTGGCAGTAGCAGCCGCAGACCGTGCCGATCTTCGAGACCTTGTAGGTCTCGCGGACCTCGGCGTGGCCGATCACGCTCTCGCGGAACTTCGGCGCGAGCATACCCTTCATGGCCGCCTCGATCTCGTTGATACAGTCGTAAATGACGCGGTACATGCGCATATCGACATTGCTTCTCACGGCGCTGTCACGCGCGGCGCTGTCTGGACGGACGTTGAAGCCGACAATGATCGCGCCGGAGGTGGCGGCGAGCATAACGTCGCTTTCGTTGATGGCGCCGACGGCGCTGTGGATGACCTTGACGCGGACTTCCTCGTTCGAGATCTTTTCGAGCGAGGCCTTGACCGCCTCAGCCGAGCCCTGAACGTCGGCCTTGACGATCAGGTTGAGCGTCTTCATCTCACCGGCCTGAATCTGGCTGAACAGATCCTCAAGGCTGACCTTCTTCGCCGAGCCGGCACTGCTGTTCTGCTGGATACGGCGCTCCTCGGCGAGCTCGCGCGCCATGCGCTCGTCTGCGACAGCGTTGAAGATGTCGCCGGCGCTGGGCACTTCGTTCAAGCCGGAGATCTCAACCGGCGTGGACGGCCCTGCCTCGGTGACGCGCTGTCCCTTGTCGTTGATCATCGTACGCACGCGGCCCACGCAGGTGCCGGCGATAATAATGTCGCCGAGATGGAGCGTGCCGTTCTGGACCAGCACGGTCATGATCGGGCCGCGGCCCTTGTCAAGGCGTGCCTCGATGACTGTGCCCTTGGCAGCGCGGTTGGGGTTGGCGCGAAGCTCAAGCACTTCCGCCTGCAGAACAAGGTTTTCAAGCAGGTTGTCGATGCCGGCGCCTGTCTTGGCGGAGATTGGGCAGATGATCGTGTCGCCGCCCCATTCTTCGCTGACAATGTCATACTCGGTCAGCTGCTGCTTGATGCGGTCGGGATTGGCGCCGACCTTATCCATCTTGTTGATTGCAACGACAATCGGGATGCCCGCCGCCTTTGCGTGGTTGATGCTCTCAACGGTCTGCGGCATGATGCCGTCGTCCGCCGCGACCACGAGGATCGCAACGTCGGTCACCATCGCGCCGCGGGCGCGCATCGAGGTAAAGGCCTCGTGACCCGGGGTGTCGAGGAAGGTGATCGGACTGCCGTTGATCTCAACGGTGTAAGCACCGATGTGCTGCGTGATGCCGCCGGCCTCGCCGGAAGCGACGTTCGCGTGACGGATATAGTCAAGCAGCGAGGTCTTGCCGTGGTCGACGTGACCCATGACAACGACGACCGGTGCACGGGCAACGAGTTCCTCCTCGCTGTCTGCGTGATCGTCGATCAGCTTTTCCTCGACCGTGACGATGACTTCCTTCTCGACCTTGCAGCCGAGCTCCATCGCGACCAGTGCCGCGGTGTCATAGTCGATCACGTCGGAAACAGAGGCAAACACGCCCAGCTTGAACAGCTGCTTGACGACCTCGGCCGCCGTCTTCTTCATGCGGGAGGCCAGCTCGCCAACGGCGATCTCATCGGGAATCTCGACCTTGAGCTGCTGTTTCTTTGCGATCTCAAGCTGCAGACGCTGCATCTTGTCGCGCTCTTCTTGGCGTCTTTTGGCCGAGGTGACCTGCGCGTTTTGGCGCTGCTTGTTCTTGTTGCCGATCTTTTCCTTCTTGCCGCTGCCGCCGCTGCTCTTAAAGTTGTTTCCGCCGCGGGCGCCGGCAAGATCTTCAAATTTCTCGTTGTACTTCTCGATGTTTACCGCGGCGCCGCCTCTCGTATCAACGACGCGTTTTTCCGCGACCTGACGCGGCACATGCGGCTTATCCTTCTTCTCGGCCTTCGGGGTCTCGGCGACGGAAGCCTTCGTCTGCGGCGCCGCAGCGGCGTTCTTCGCAGTGGCAGTTGCCTCCTTCGCGGGAGCGGCAGCCTCAGCCTTCTTCTCCTCCTGCTTCGGAGCGGCCTTCGGCTCAACCTTGAAGATCTCCTCAAGGCTCTCGACCTGGTTGTGCTGGGTGATATACTCGAAGATTACGTCGAGCTCGTTCGTCTCCAGCACCTGCATATGGTTTTTCGGAGGCGCGATATAATCCGTAAGGATCTGGGTAACGGATTTGGTCGGCAGACCGAAATCCTTAGCCACCTCATGCACTCTGTATTTGATCATACTCATATGTTCGTCCTCCTCTTTCCGATCGTCTTCGCTTGCCCTTTTGTCCCTTTTTCTCTTTTGCGGCGCTGCATCTTCTCATGCCGCCGCTCCAG
>Ga0256405_10004946_pt1 | contig 23952 bp, 13 predicted proteins | sample RumenRJG_02DNA_FD_189096 | JGI IMG/M metagenome (GOLD analysis project Ga0256405, IMG submission 189096) | Bovine rumen microbial communities from Lethbridge, Alberta, Canada - RJG_02 | ecosystem: Host-associated > Mammals > Digestive system > Stomach > Rumen | place: Canada: Alberta... | reverse complement strand
AGAATATTGGGCTTCTGCATGGTTTTGTTCGGCTGCCTTCATATACCAGTGAAACGCTTCTTCTTCGTCTTCTTCAACACCGTTTCCATAATAATATGCTTGTCCGACCTCGTACTGAGCCTCTTTGTGATCTTGCTCTGCAGCTTTCATGTACCAGTGAAACGCTTTTTCGTCGTCTTCTTCAACACCTTGCCCATGCGAATACATATAACCAATTGAATACGCTGCTCCTGCATGACTATTTTCTGCCGCTTTCTGGTACCAAATAAAAGCTTTTACTAAGTCTTTTTCAACGTGATTTCCATAATAATATTTCTCTGCTAAATCATATTCTCTCTCCCCAGAATTCAAATTCTCATTTTTAACAATATTTGATAGACGTGCACCACAATAAGGGCAAGCTTTATAATAATCAAATTTAGAAGGTAAATTTTTCCGACATTTCCTACAAATTCTCATTTACTGTAAACCTCATAAAATTAGTATCGTAACTTACTTTATAAAAAAGAATACAATACAGTTACACGCTCTGCTCTATTAATGTTAAATAGTTCATTGTGCCCGCACAATATATCATTTAAGTTTCAAAACTTACTTGCAATTGTATTCACAAACTTCTCAGCTATGTCTTGTTCATATTCTTCTGTAATTAAGTCAAATACTCTTTCAAGTATTTTTCTTTCTTCAATCGTGAGCTTTGAATTGATGTTCAGTGCTGCATATCTCGTCTGTGCCTTTTTTTGATCAAGTAGTACACTAAGCTTTGTTATAAAATCAGTTTCTGCGAGTTCTGTTGACTCATCTTGATCAAGCGTTGCCGCGTCTACATAATCCTCTAAATTAGCAATATCCTCTGAATATAAGTCGTTTTCGTCAGAAATATCGGCAAGTTGTTCTGACTCAACAATTGCTTTTTTTGTTTTGGTAAGATTGCGTTCATACGATAGGTGACGTATAAGTTTAGATATCTCAAACGCCCATTCTTTCAAATTGTTTAGGAAGTCATAATATGCTGAATTTTTTTCAAACCCATCGCGTCTTGAGTTAGCAATAATTTCCGAATCGATAACATAGATTTCTCCAATCAGCCACCCATTAAAGCGTTCTTCCTTAAATAAAGAATTACAAGAGCTCTTATCTCCAATTAAAATGTTCCCTTGTCGTAATCTAATTCCTTTAATTGAATTATCAATTATAGTTCCGTAAAAATTTGTCTTTGCATACCAAAGTACAGCACTAAGCTTATCATTTCGGTAGCATTTTTTAACAGTTACTTCACTAATACCATCTGTAAATTTCTTTACTCTATCAGAGATAAACGTGTCTGTATAAGGTTTGTAAAGTATTTCTCCATTTAGACGAATTTTATATTGTGGTATCTTATATCCACTTAAACGTAATTTTTCAGCTATTACCTGTCCCCATTTAAACTCTTTTGAAAACTGCAAAGGTGCATGTTGTAAAAGGTAATCTTTTATCACTAAGCTATTAACAAGCCCCGCCTCATTCCATACACCTTCAAGTTCCACTTGGAAATATCTTTTATTAGGGGCTTCTTTCTCAGTCCTAACAGTAACAATTTGCTCAATTACATCTTCAACACTCTCGCTTTTATATTTCCCAGGTAAAAGCAGCTTCTTAAGCAGCAATGCGTTAAACTCAACAATTGTTACTACTTCTTCACCCTTATAACTTGTTCGAAATATCAGCTTATCACAGTAACTGAGTCCCGAAAGTCTTCCAATTCCTCTGAAACCGCGAGCCGTAATCCGACTTTTTTGAGAATTTCCGATGTCAAGAAGTGTTCCTATAGCTTTCGCGGTTGGAATTCCGCACCCATTATCAAAAATGGTAACTTTTCTTGTAGCCTCGTCAACTTCTATATCTATTGCTAACTTTTCGGCAGTTTCTATTCCCGAATCAATTGCTTCGTCAAAGGAATCAACAGCATTTTGAATATATTCACGGTACATATCAAGCGGTGAAGTATACATTCCATTTGTCAATGACTCCAATGTATACTTACCAATTATTAAATCACGTTTCATTCTGACACCTCAAATAGAGATACCTGCTTACAAAATTCATTCAATTGCCGATTGATTTGGTTAACAACATACTCCGTTCCAACTTTTCCTTCAGTCGCTTGTTTAATTAATTTCTTTTTGAAAACTAAAAATCTTTCTTCTAAAATGGTCCTCGTTCTCTTCTCATCAAGATTTATAATTGCTGTAACAATTTCAGAGATATCCTTTTTTCTTAAAGCACCACAATTTTTGTATAGAAAGAAACTGCGTACCAATTCAAATTTAAACACCATGACTTGTGCTTTTCTTTGCACTTTTATAAGGCTGGCAATAACAAAAGGTTCTTCTGAAACTTTAAAGTCAATATGTGTCAAAATGCTTTGTGCAAAATTTCTTCCAAAAGTTTTAAATGCACCTTCAAGCAAAGAAGAAGATATTTTAACGTTAACAACGTATCTTATCATTCGTTCATATATAATAGGAAATTCTTCTGTGATATATTTGACTAATATTTCTTTACTAACAGCATCATCAATCATAAGTGCTTTTAGCAGCGTTGGAAAAGTAAAATAGTGGATAAATAGTTTTTTATGTTCTATGTCTTTAATATTCAGAAACCGTTCTACTGTATAGTTATTTTCGCCTATACAGTCAATGAATTGTTCTTTAGTATTACCGAGTTCCTTAAAACGTTTTTTCCATTCAACAAGATATTGTTGATTTTCCTCCCAGATATTTTTTCGTTTTTCCATTTCAGCATCGGTTTCATTTTTTCTCTTAGCAAAATGGCCTCGCCAGCCAAGATGCTCCTCTGGCATAGCCAAAAACATTACAAAATCTTCAGGAGTTGTTCCAAAATCCGCCTCAAAAAACGACCTAGACGAAACACCTTTACCTTGGGTTGGAGTTAACATTCTTTGAAGAGCACGTAGATATTTGGCATTCCATTTAGCACCAACAAATCCACGTTTACAGTCAGATAGAGGAATATATCTCATTGGGAAAGAAAATATAGCAATTTTATGATCAAGTTCCCTATTTAGTTGCTCACACAATTCCATTGAAATCCTCATGCGTTCATACAGGTCTTCAGGCGTATCAGCATGGTAACTACGCCCTTTACCTGTAAAGGCTTCACCATTATAAAGAAGATAATTAGACATGTGTGTTATACCGTTCTGCGCACATAGTGTGATTGCCTTCTTATATGCTTCTACGTCTTCAATGTGATCAAAAGCGATTCTTGCTGGTCGAAGAGCTAGCTCACCAAGTCGTTTAGCTTTATGAGGTGTAAGCAAATATGCATCTAAGCCTTGATTGAAATCAACGAAACGCTGCACTGATTTTCCGGTTTTTGGATTAATATATGTCGCACCCTTTTGGAACCCAAGTGATATAATCTCATCAATAATCGTATCAAAGTAAGGCGATCTCAGAACATTATTATCCATAAGAAGAAGATCCTTCTTGGATCCAAATTTTTCCTCAATACGCCGAATACTCTCCTTAATAGAAATATAAGGTACGTATTCTGGTTCCAAGGTTTGAACTGCACAAAACTGGCACTTCATTCCACAACCACGCGTCATATATGCGAAATACGCATCATGCGCAGGATAAATATACTGATCTGAAATATCATCAAGTATACTGTAATCTAGTGTTAACGTGTCAATGCATTCATCATGTTCTAACCCGAGTAAACCGTTTCTATTTAATAAACCCTTAATATTTTTTACGGTGGGAAACTGTTCTTCAATCAGTTTAGGCATCAATGTTGCTAATATGCCACCGGTATAAACCTCTGTTGGTTCTTTTGCAACATTTAAAGCATATTCGATAGCTTTTTTTGTACGTTCCCATTCGAAAGTAAATAAAGTAGCAACATAAACTCTGTCCCACTTTTTATTACGAAACGCTTCAGGCAATTCGCCTTTTGCAAACCGCACAAAATCGTTTTGAATGTACTTATGAAAGTAAGCTATCTTCATTAGTCCTATTGGCGGATATTTATTTGAATATCCAGGTTCCAATAGTAATATATCTGCCATGTGCCTCTTCTCCTAACTTTTTTATTGTCTTTTTGTTTCGAGTACATAAAGATAATATCTTGCTCTTGTTAAAGCAACGTACTCTTTTCGTTTATCCATTTCTTCCCTAATAACGTTTGGATAAACATTTTTAAGATAAATAACTACATCTGCTTCAAGTCCCTTAAATTCTGCCGCTGTCTTAAAACAAATTTCAGTTTCTTTGATTTGTTTTAAATCATCAAATGAAATGTCAAATGCACCTACCCTATTTTCTGTTGCAAGAATCGACTTTTCATATGATTCATCGGAAAGAATCACAATAGATTTTGTACTAACATACTCTTTCTGAGTTAATCTTGTTACAATATTACTAATCCCTTTTATTCCTTGCAATACGTTATTGTACTTTCGGATATCAGGTTCAACTCCGAGTAGTTGATTTGCAATTGTGTCTTTACCAAGACCAGTGGTTTCGACAGCATAATTATAAATGCAACCAGTATTACGAATATTATAACGAAGAACAAACGGCGGACTGTTTATCGCAAAGGCATTATCTGCCTTATACTCAAATACATTCTGGTTTGAATCATAAAAGACATAGAGACTTGAATTGCTATCATCTCTAAGAAACAAACGTACAGTAAGGCCCATATCCGTATCAAAGTCTTGTCCCTCGTCTACGATGATGGTATCATAACGTTTTAGCTGTCTATCTGCAACAAGATCAAAGCAATATCGGTTATCATTCTGGTTTATTGCTGCAGTATCAAATTCATGCCCGACACATTCACACATTAACGTTTCAAATGTCAGAAAATCAATTGCTTCAGTATCGGTAAAATATTCCTTCACAAATGAACAGAGTTGTTTGTTGCAACAAAGAAATAAAACTCGTTTCCCTTTCTTTACATCTCTCATTGCTTTTTTAATTGCAATAAATGTCTTTCCCGTTCCGGCGCCACCGACTATTCGTACTTGGTTGTAGTGATATAGGACATCAAGAATTGCATCTTGCATAAAATCTATTTTTGAAAACTCTTTTTCTTTAATCTTTATTAATGCTCCTGCTGCTGCAGAAAGAGCTATCCTCTTATTTATAATATTTATGAACCGCACCTTCTGATCAGGAGAAAAAGGTATATTGATATTCCGCCTGTTACGCCAATAGTGGAAAATTTCGTTAATACGTTTCCCAAGATTATTCATGTCGGTAATATCAATCGTGAGTTCCTTAGGAGCATCCGCTGCTAACGCAGAATCGATATTGTATCTTGGAAATGCAACCGCAAATCCGTAAACGCCGTTAAATGTTTGATGGAATTCTTCTGCAAAGTAATTATAGAAATGACGCATACTCTTTTCAGCCTGTTCATAAGGACTGCATTTGAGTTCTCGCCGAGATTGGGCATAATCGGCGGAATGTTCGATTAAAACCCATTTCCCATTTTCAATATCGATGCCAATGCCACCTTTAACCTCTATTGTTAGAAAACCGAAGGACGGATCGAAAACAAGAAAGTCACATTCGCTATCTATCCTTTTATGTTGTTCGTTTGTTTCAAACCAACGGATTGAATAAAATGCCTGATATTTATTTGAGAGTTGGTCTTGGAGCGCTTTATAAAAATCCTTTTCTGTACCAGTACATTCGTAATTTTCTAAGTCCTCAGGATGCATTACTGCCATTTTAACCTTCCTCCCAAAAACCAAATATCTGATTTTTGGTTCGTTTATCTGTATACCCAATAACAAACGCTCGATCAAGGTCTTTATTAAAATGTTGACATGATATTTCGTTTAAGAATAAACACCCTGCACAAGCTTTATGCCGTTCGATACAAATTGGATCGAAAACACATTTTTGAGCTATGTTATTTGCCCGAATCAGCCATCTATCAAAGTATGCCTCAAATGTATTAAATAAAGAACCAAGATTAAAACCTTGTGAATTCTGTACATAAATGAGCACTGCCGGAACGCCTGGGAAAATATACTCTGACAGTGAATCTTTCCCTAATCCACCAATATCTGCAGCTGCTCGGATCAACAAGTGCGAAATAGAGTGTATTAAACGATATACATAGTACGTCTCAGGAGTAATTGTTTCATTTATCGGTGTAAACGGATGAATTTCCTCCAACTTGATATTATTGATAAACCAAAGCTTAACCTCTTCTTCAGATTGGAGATCTGGCAAACTCTCTGCATCTATAAACTTATTCTTAACAAGCCATTCTAGAATCTTAGTCCGATCAAACTCAAAAAGAACCCCTTCTGTGTCCATCTGTGTTGCATAGATATTTCTTCTTCCCTTGTTCTCCTCCTTTATAGCATGAAGCTGAACGCCATCCTCATAATCGCTCTTAACCCTAGTATATCCATACGAACAGGACACAAAAGGAATTTTATCGCATGCTCTAACATGTTCAATTCCAAACTTCTTTGCTAAAAACTCAAACGATTCCGGATTTGCGTTCGTATTCAGCGATTGTGCAACTTTAATTGCTGTTTCAAGTGTAGCGTGATTTTTTAGCATTTTTACCATACTATGCTCCAAAACCATTTCCGCCATACGTTCAACATTGTCAATTGTTGTAAACAGTTTTCCTTTGATATCTTCAATGATTGTGTTGTAAACATTGCCGCACTCTTTGTCAGTTGTAGCTTTCGCAGCATTTACAGCATCTTGCTCACTCAAAAAGGCTTTGAACATCTGTAAATTCTTTTCGTATTCTATTTTATATTTCACTGGATCGGTCGAAATACCCTTTTCAATTACCTCATCTAACTGAGCGCGGGTAATTTTACCTAAAAAGAAAGCTATGGTAATGTATTTTCCATAATCCGTTTTTGAGATAAATTCTTCCAGTTTTTCATCAATTAAGTCTATCAGACTAAGGCTATAAGTGAAAAATTGCGATGGGTCAAGTGCAACCTTAGGTCCAAGTGTTGCATCACACACAGGACATTTAACGTTCATTGGTATTTTCTTCTTACAAGACCTGCAAGTAAAACTATATTTTCCATCCCAATACAAATTACTAAAACCATGGACTTTGCACGCAGGATGCTTATCTGTTGCATAACCACACTTGCAGAAATAGATCTGACGAAATTGCGTTAGTTCTATTTGACATTTCTTGCAGAAATGGTTTTTGTTATAGTCTTTAATATTATTAAATTGATAAATTTTTTTACATTTTTTGCAATAAAAAGTAAGCGGGCTAATTTGTGCGATTATTCCACGTTCTACATCAGAGACTTTTGGGGTACGTACATCGCAGTTTTCTTGTGTTAATCCCGTTCCAAATCCTGATATAGGATTCATTGAACTTCCAGCACTTCCTTGTGCCGCATATGATTGGACAGCATGATTAACTATTCTTATCAGCCGTTTTGAGTTTATTCCAACTAGCTTCTCACTGTTCCAATGATCAACTTTTGCAATGTACTGTTTTCGATCTTTCCCTCTAACAGAAAAATCAATCCAAGATTCTGGTAGATACTTATATAGCGATTGTGTTTTTCCGCGCGTCATCTGTTTATCGGAACTCATTTTTCCCTCCTACTCAAGTTCTATAATAAGAGGCGTATCTGTATCTCTTAAACTATTCATTATGCGATACCCCATTGTCTTGAAACCATTAAAAATATTTTCATCTGTCCAGCTGCGATCCATAATCTCAGCAAAAATATTGTTTGTAAATGCTTCAATACTCTCTCTATATTGATTACCTAAATCAATAATATCGCCATTCACCTCGCAACCATAAGCCTCAAGTAATTGTTTAAGCACCTTATCTTTTTGAATTAAATCTTTCTGAATTGCTTTTTTGATGTTTTTCATGCAAAACAAGGTACCTACGCTAAATTGAATTGAAGGATCATATTGCATTAAGAGTAAGCCTGAAAATATACCTGGTAGCGTTTGCCCGACAGCTTTTGTTGCCCAGCGGTTAATCGGAACGGGCTCAACTAATATATCCTTAAACCTATGGAAATTCACAAAGTTATTAAGATAGCTTAAATCTGTTTCTCTTGTTGGTCTAATAATGTCCACTACGATGCTTGAATAACGCCGGCCTGTTCGTGAATATGCCTGAATGTATTCGGCTGTATTTCCAGGAATACCGTAAAAAAACATAACATTAAACCTATCTGCGTCCACGCCATGTGAAATCATTGATGTTGCCGCAATAAGGTTAATACCACCAAATACACTATTCGTGTTTTCTACTTGAGCTAAAACTTCACGAACATCTTGGAATGATTCATCCCCTGTCATCTTTCGTGTGTTAAACTCAGGCACGCCTTTCTTTCGAAGTTCAACATTAACCGGAGTTTCAAGAGCCCCCTCAACGTTGTTTCCATCACGTTTAACATTGTTATATTCGAGAAAAATCCAATAGTCTTCCAAAATCTTAAGTGCTTCTTCTTTTGTTGTGATTGTCATACCAGGGATTAATAGTACCTTTTCCGGTTCTGCTACATATTTGTAAATAACTTCGCGCATATACTTAAGAGAGTATACAACAGAGTTAATAATTGCTTTTCCGTAAGGCGCATAACCCATAATAAACCGTTGTGTGTCATTTTCATCGATAAACGAGTAGAAATTCTTATCAGGGTACGGCGATGCACAAGGGAACCGAATTGGAGTACGCCCGCCATAAAGTTGCATAATTTGCTCCTCATAAGAAGATATGGTTGCCGTCGCTCCAATAATTTTAATTCTCCGTTTTGAAGGAGACACATTTTTTACGAAATAATCTATAAAAGATTCATAGTGCGAAGCATATGTTCCCAATGATTCACGAATAAGGTGAAGTTCATCTTGTATGAATAGCGTCGGTGCTGGGTCATACATTTCAACTTCCTCAAAGTTCTGAACTTCTACATCGCAGAATTCTTCTCCAATACTACTGACAAGGCACCGTCTTGTTGATGTAAAACCATGCTTTGGGCAACGAACTGTAGCTCCCGTAAGTAAATTTCGGAAGCTGGCATTATTTCCTAGTATAGCCAATTTATCAACTGTACTAATAATTGCCGAAGGAAGATAACGATAAATTTCATTGTCTACCATGTAAACAGGTAAAACACCTCCAGAAGAACAATCCGGATTTGAGCAGAAATGTATTAAACGATATGTTTCTTCATCAAACTTGAGGTGAACAGTCGCCTTTCCACAAAATGGGCAAATATCAAGAATTCTTTCCTCGTCAATACTATCTTGGGCCATTGTTCGATACCGAACTGCACGGTCACGTCCGATTTTATTTGGGGTATTAGCATCACCTACAAAGTAGCCAAGAGAAAATTCTTCTGTATTACGAATCAACGGTTCGTTTCTTCTTAACAATTCTGCTTGAGCAAGGGTATTTGCAAGGCGCTGAACTTGCTGTACTGAGAGGAGTCGAAGCGGATATCTGAGAATAGACGTAACCCCACAGCTTTTGCCACGGTACCGGTCGAAAAATAGATTGAACACCAATACTCCAAGGAATGCTTCTGTCTTGCCGCCACCAGTAGGAAAGTAAAGTAGAGATACTTCACTAAGCGTCGTTTTTTGCTTATCTTCCTGAGGCATAATATTTTTATCGCAGGCTACAATATCTGGAATAAGAGAAACGATATAGACAATCTGAAATAAACGCCAGGTATTATACTTTTTCGACGTTGCCAGGAATGACTTATTCATAAGCACAAAACTATCAAGAACCTTTGGATATGTTTCAATTATGTCAATACCCATTTGGAACCGTTCAATTTCACGCTGAAACTCAGAAATTTCTGATTTCATCTTATCTCTTCCAGCCAAAGTAAGTGTTGCTTCTTTCTGTTTGTAATACAAACGCCAACTCTGAATTTCAGCATTCATTTGTTTCCGGATATTTTTTATTGTCTTAAGTGGGTTGTCAATCAAATCCTGAAATTTAACTGCAAGCTTATCATTAGTGATGAGTCGTTTCTGTACATATGTAGGCAAATGCTCTGTAGAAATTATATTACACTCAGGATTAAAAACGATTGAACAATTCAAACCTATCGCTTGCTGTTCTTTATCATATTTGTAATCATCTAAAAAATAATCGAGCACTATGGGTTCATACTTTGCATTCTTAAGTAATATATCTATTCCTGAATTAAACAGCGTTTCAATTGTCGTTTTGTCTATATCATGCTTATTTGATTTATGCGTTTTTTTATTCGACTGTACTACAGAATCGTTTACAAGAGCTACAGAAATTAAAAACTTATCTTTAATTTTTTTTATTTTGACATTAATATAGATACTCCAATTCTGATGAACAGAAACATCACGTTTGCTATTTTGGAATAAAAAAGCCCGAAACGTTTCTTCTGTCTGTAAATCCTTAATTGTTGTTTTTTCATTAACAACGTATACATAGCGTAAAGTGTCTTCGTTAATTTTTTCTTTAATTAAATCAATCTGTTCTGTGAGCAGCTCGTTTTCTTTACTTCTTTCATCTAAAGCGCCAAATACACCACTTTCATCAAGAAGCTCAATCGGTCGAAAGAAAAATGACAAGTTAGGTGAAGCAATAGAAACCTTTTTATAAACAGGGATCAATTTTCTTTTAATTCCCTTAAATTTTTCCGGTTGTTTTTTGTACGCCTTGAATAAATCGTCAAAAGTAACAAACGGTTCATCAAATATTTCGTTGGCTTCTTCAAGCAACGCGACTCTCTGTTGTTCTAAGGTTGGATAGCACCGATAATAAAACTCGCCTCTTGGATAAACAGTCACTTCAGCATTCAAGAGCTCTGCTTGATTGATATAAAAATCAGCTCCAACCGATTCAATAAATACATCCGAGCTATACCCACTACTTGTATCATCACCTTTTGTCAATAACTTGCCCACAAAAAAGAGGTTTTCTGGATTGTCCCCAACTACCGGCTCAGCCGTTGCTCCAGTTATTTTGTTCTTAAACTCTGTAAGAATCCTTTCCGCTAGTTTTTCTCTTGCAACCGAATATTTATCTGTCATTTGGCATGCCCTCTTAACTTATAAACTTCTTTACAGTCTTGTATTTTATTCCAATCGACTGAAAAATTTTATCTAATACATCTTCTTTTTCCATCATAAGCACATCTGCACAAAGTACTACTATTCTTAATGCATAAACTAAATCATCAATATTTTTTGCATTAAACGGAAGTGTGTCAACTTTTCCTAACGCATCAACAAGAAGCTTGTCAAAAATATGTTCTATCGTCTCATAGCTTAAAACTTCTACCGGTAGATGTTTTGCGGCCATGATAACAAATAGGTAGTCACGGAGATTAGTAATTTCATCTTTATAAGATATTTCAATCAAATTCTCCATCAATACTTTCCAATCAAACATAAGACTTTTATCCATTTCAGAAATACGAATTATAGTCTTAGTAAGATGTTCTTCATCAACGTCGCCAGCCTTTTTTAATTCCTTTTTTATACTCTCTATAAGCCTTTCAGATAATACTTCTAATTTTTCTTCCGTCATTGTAAGATTTTGATTTGGTTTTCCAAAAGTTGCTTCAGTTTCTAATTCTAATACCTTCCCAAACACTTCTCCGTCAAAATCAAAATATTCAGCAGACACTGCATTTTTAGCCGAAAAATGGCCTTTCCCAATAATTCCTTCTCCAGTTATAACAGAACTTTCAGACCTAAGTGAGTCATTAATATCAATTGTAGTCCTTGCAACAATATTGCCAGGGCACGTAATAACACTACAGTTAATGTCGTTTGCCACAATCTCGTTCCCTGAAATAGTTTCCGCATTGATAGTACCACTACAGATAATAGCTTTATTGCAAGTAATATTGATAGCCTTTATGTTACCCATGACATAAAGGTTTCCTCTAACTTCTATTTCATCCACTTCCATATCACCAATTACTGTTAAGTCATAGGAAGCAAAAATCGAAGGTGTTATAATACATTTTCCAATTACAGTATATGATTCATTAAAAACAATACCTTTACTGCTTTCTCTTGCTTCGGCAATATTAACACCACCAATAACTATATCTGAATCGTCGTATTGAATAAAGTCGCTCATGTCAATACCCCTTTATTTATTCTGCATCTTCTAACATCTTTACGAAGACCGAAGTTTTCCCTGTTTCAGGTAAAATAATGTGAAGTGCTTCTCTCGCCCTAGTACAAGCGACATAAAGTAATCGAATGTCGTTTTCTGTATTCTCTAACATCCTTTGAAATGTATCGTAATCTTTTTTTATTATCTTCCAGTTTGGTTTTTTGGTCTCATTGTATTCACCTAATGGTATAAGGCCGCATACAATCCCAGCTCTAAAATCAAGCCCAAGTGTAGATTCAAAAGTTATTAGTCTAACGCCCCCATCATCACCATATCTTGCGCCCCAATCTTCATCGGTTCCATACATAGTGCAAAAAGGTATGTCTGCTTCCTCAAGTTCTTTTTTTAGATAGTATTCCAAATTAAACCACTTGTTATTCCATCCTGAAATTCGTTTTCTATATATCTTGTTATACATAATCACGGCAATTTCATCATAGGGTATATCATTTTCATCATGAATTTTTTCTATAGATTCCTTAACAGTTACTGCTTCGCACTGATTAGAACTATTACTGAGATGTTTGATCGTCACACCTTTTCCGTTGAAAAAGCTTTTTCCGCGTAAAAATTCATCTGGATCGAGCTCCATATCTTTACTAATGCTAAATAAATATTCCTTAGCAAGACTTACATAACGATTTATGTATTCATTAATTTCAATACAGTTTCGATAATTACGTTCAATTCGAATATTTTTATAACCACCACGATAATTTGGATAACCATCTCCTGCATTCCATGGAGCACGGCCATGTTTTTGAAGATTAGCTAACTTCTGGGTTTTATCACCACAAATCACGAATAAATGATCTTCTGTATTTTTATTTTCGAGAAGATTAAAGCAAAATTTATACCATTCCTGTTTGAATTGCTGAACTTCATCTATAAAAATACCATAATATCGTCCAGCTATTTTTCCCTCGTTAAACCTTTTCATTACATTATCTACCCAACCATCAAAATCTTTATTTGCTACTGCGAAACCATTATCTAAAAGAAGCTTTTTACACAATGCATGAAATGTCAGACACGTTACATTTTTTTCTTTCAAACCAGCTTGATCTATAAACCAGGTATAAAGAGAATAGAGATTTTTATTATAACAAGTGATCAGGAACTGCTTTTCCGGATTCATTCTTGCTGCTTTAAAACATTTGGCAATTAAAAGAACGCTCTTTCCGGACCCCGCACAAGCAAGGATCAGCTGCTCACCCTTTCTGATTTTATTGATAATATTGATCTGCTCCGCATCAAGTTGATAAGCTTTGACCGCTATATCATTTTCCGTAACAATTAAAAGCTCATTATCTGCACCAGTGCTCGTAGCCGTGTCTATGATTGACGAAACTCTAATTGTAACGTATTCTGGTGCTATTCTTTGAAGAATTGAATTTACGTTATCATTATTAATTTCAAATTTTGCTGAAGAAACATCTATAATTGGATTAGCAAGAAATTTCGTTTCAATTTCTTCTAGACTTGAGCGTACTTTCTGTAAATCTTCTTTAAATAAACAGTGATTTTTAGTAAACTCTTGCAGCTTTTTATCTCCTACATTTTCCACTTCATCACGTCTTATTACAGGAAATACATAAAGAATATTCACTGAGAATTTTATCTTTTTATGTTCATCTATTAATGCCTTGTTTGAAAGTAATTTTGTAGTAATTACACTTGCAACCTGCTTATATAAACCATTAACGAGTGCTGGCATTATAACGCCAAATTGTTCGGGTTGGTTAAAGTCATCGAAAAACTTCAAAAACATAATACCATCAGCACAAATCAAAATATGCATACTTTCGTTAGTAAGCATTGCTGGATTTGTGTCAAGAATTAAATACCCATATTGTTCATTCGTCATCACATTACGAATGAAAATCTTTTCATTTCTTGTGAGTTCGATATGCTGGTACTCTGATGGTAATATTTCCATATGTTAAACCTTCTTTCCGTTCAATACGTTAACAATTTCCTCAATGATATCGTCAACCAACGGTTTAGCCAGTTTTTCCGACAAAATGTTGCTCACAATTGCTAAAATCTTTTTGCTTCGTTTATCAATACGATTTGTGACTTGGTTAATTTTGTAATTGTTACTAACATTAACCTCTGCAATCGTTTGTGAAAGTTCTTGTTTAATTTTCTCTATTTGAGGTTTTAACTCTACTCGTGTTTTAGTATTATTCAGTGATTCTTCAGTAGCTTTTAATTGGTTAAGAAGTCTATGTTTGTCGACATATGAATTAAACCCTTCATCTATAGTGATAGAAGCGTTGTTTATTTGCCTCTCAACTTCTGTAATTACTTTTAACGAACTATCATTTCTATTGGTAGAAGCCTCTCGAATTGCTTTGGAGATTTCGTTCCCTATTCCTTCTTTTAATGCTTTTATTAAATCATAATAAGCTTTATTTTGCTCAAAATCATCTCTACGTGCATTCGGAATAAGCTTGTCCGTTACTACAAACAATTCGCCTTGAGTCCAACCGTTAAATCTTGATTCTTTAAAGATATCATTTAACGTTTTATTATCTCCGATTAATATATTACCTTTCCGAACACGAATTCCTGAAATTGTTTTTTCTGCAAGCGTACCAAACCAATTACACACTCCATACCAGCCAAGTGCGTAAAGTTCACCACGGATTTTTACTTGAAACGTCCTTATCGAAAGAAGTTCATCATTTTTCTTTTTATTTCTATCTGAATGGTACCTATTGCGATTTAGTTTAAATAACTGCTCTAAATCACTGTTACGTTCACCAACAAAAATTGGGAATTCCTCTATTTCATAACCATACTTTCCTAAAAAGCGATGAATATCTGGAGAATAGAAAAAATAACGCTCTTTATAGGGAAGAGGTGCAACTTGTGAAATGTAATTCTTAACAGCTTCAACATCTAAGATGTCAGAAAACTCACTAACACCGAATAATTCGACATAAAAATAATGTCTTTCTTTCGTTTCCTTTTCCTTTCGCACTTTTGTTACTTCTGAAATAACAGAAGTGAGATCCATATCTTCATAAGCACTTGGAACAAGAAGTTGTTTAAGCTTTTTGCAGTCAAACTCGACTATAGTTTTTGTGTTTTCATTTGCTGCTGAGGTTGTAAAAACAAGGCGATCACAATAACTCATTCCACCAAGTCTGCCAATTCCTCTAAACCCCCGATTATTGGAGTGACTTTTTTGAGATTTTCCTATGTTAAGTAGAGTTGCAACTGCTTGCACGCTATTAATTCCAGTTCCATTATCACAAATAGAAATATATGAACTTTTCAAATTAACCACTATCTCAATTCTCATATTTTGTGGCTTTAACAAATTAGTTTGAACAGCCAATTCTAGCGAATCAACTGAGTTTTGAATATATTCTCTATAAATAATCTTAGGATCAGCATACATGCCCGTGGTAAGTGATTCAAGCGTATATTTACCAATTTTGATATTTTCTTCCATAGCGCAAAAAACCTTTCCTAATTTAGGTTAAAATACCCTTATTTTATATTTAGTATTTTATCATATTGTTACCTATATTAAAATAGGAAAGAAATTACTTGTCTCAAACATATATCACAATATAGACAAAAGACTTTACTTTTCAAATCTCTAGTTTCAACAATTTCTTTCACATATAATTTTAGAAGTAGATTGTTAAAATGTATTTTTTAACTGTTCCGAAAACCGCAATTAGTTTTTTTGCTTTTTTAACTCTTAATTTATTGCACAACACTTTTGGAAAATCTTGCTAAATAACTTCTGAAGATATACAGAGACATTACTTATCGTCGTAAAGTGAAAAAAGGAAACTGTTTTCACAGTTTCCTTTTTCCGTTATGCACTATATCTTTTTTATGGGTTCGCCCCTCAGCGAGGCAATGTTGCAGCTTAATTCCCCAATCACTACCGTCAGGCCTGCCAGTTTGTTTTCCATACGGACTAACAAAAACCAGCTTAACACTACGGGGAATCCGAAGTCTTTTATGAAGCTGAACAGTTCCGTCGCGTCCATTGCGCAGCCTCCTTTACCCTCACACTACCGGGTCCAGGGTAATGGTACGCAGGCGTCCTTCCACGGCTTCCACAATGTCGCCGCCGGAAGTGTTGAAGATGTTGTTGTTCACCACCACCGCCATGGCTGCGTCAATTTCCGCCTTGGTAATGCCCGCTTTGAATAGCATTTGGAAACGTAAAAAACAGGCATACCATAAGTAGGTATTGCCTGTTTTTGCATTTTTGAAGATGGAAAATGAGTAAAAGATCCCCCTATTTTTCCGCTTCCCATATCGTGTCTCCCTCCCTTGACTTTTTGACATTTTTTACAAAAAAATCGTAGTTTTGGACGGATTCGATTTTTTCAAAGTGTTGAATTTAGTTGTTTTTAGTTAAATATAGCTTTATATTCTTATTATATTTATTTATTTCTATTATTCTTTAATTATCTCTATTTTTCTTCTATTTTTATGCCAATTTAAAATTTTATTTCCATAATATTTCGCTATTTTTCGCTTTTCAAATCCTCATTTTTTTGCATATGCCCTTAAAACGTTCGTATAGCCCCGTACAGCCATTTTTGCTTTTATACGACAATTATATCCTATTTTTAATTTAACGAGCTGTACGGGCATTTTACAAATTCATAGTAATTTATAGGAATTGAATTTATTAAATTTTATGTTCTGCTTTGCTGAAATTTCTCTTTTTCTACTCTTTTAGTTTTTGTTTTTAAGTTTTATTTTGGATAAAAAGTTCTATACTGTTTTTATATATGCAAATCCATCAAAAAAGGCCTGCAGTTTGTTTCTGCAAGCCGCGTTTAGTTTCATTATAGTAAATTTCTTTCATCGACCACAAAGTCATCAGCATCATTAATTATCATCTTATGGCAGCATCAGATTCCCGCATTTTTTGCTTGAAAAAGGATTTTTTGTTGATTTTTATCATCTAAATTTAATCCCAAAATAATTCTATTTGGTTTACATTCTTTTAATGGCTTACACTGTTGTTTAACATTGTACTGCGGAGCAAGTATCAATCGCCATTCTTCATCGTAATGATGTATCCATTTTTTTATTAATATCACTCGTATAGCATCTCAAGTATAACTCTTTTTTATTATTTAAGTTCTTGTTGTATAAAAAAGCCAGGTTACAATTAGTCCAGCTTAAGATTTCATGTGAAATAATCATCAATAAATTTTATGTTCATCCGATTTAAAATTGCGATTTCCAGTGTTCTCTTGTTGATAAACATATAAATGTTCTATATTACCACGATTTGCATTTTTAAAAACTCGTTGTGCTATATTTAATGTATTCTTCGGATTTGTCGTTGCATAAATATTAATCCTTGCTATATTTGGGATATTTTTAACTTCGGTAATAACGGCATTAATAAATCGTTGACTAAAACGCCTTTCCATATTATCACCATTGTTTCTACTAATCTTTATTGTAGGTAGTTGTTGCTTATTTGGTGGTATCTGGAATTCTTGAATTAGATAAGTATCTTCAAGAATAAGATTAATTTCGCGATTATCATTTGTAAAATTAAATTTAGTTACTTTACACTCTTCTTCATCTTCTGATTCCGGATAATCATCATCACTTAAAGGATATGCATCAAATAGATGGTTTATAACCAATTTAAACTGCATGTATATTGGCACAAGAACCAAATTACATCTTTTAATACCCAAAATATTACGGCAATACCAGTACCAACAATAAGGATAATTGTGGTAAAAATTATTCTGATTCATAATATAATCGCGATTATATCGTACAATAAAATAGAGGATAATTAAAAAAGTACCTATAATTATTGCGTTATCCCCTGAATCCATTATAAACAACAATAATAGTTGGTCAATCGAATTTATATTTTTTAAAAAATATTCTCTAAATAAATCTAATTCTCTTATTAAATAAGCAGATATTAACCGAGTTCCTACAAGTAATATAATTGTTTCTATGATTTGTCTTATATTTGATCTAATTTTTATCATAATAAGGTTAACCTTTCAGTTCTCTAACATAGAATATATGCCATCTTGATCCTTTTGACACTCATAAATTTCAACTATTTTCCCATCATCGCAGTCACCAACCCACATTCTAAATTCTTGCGTACCTGCTATTAAAAAGAACACATAACGACTTCCAGTTTTGTCAGTTTTCATAGTCTCTTGCCAATCTTCCAAATCAATACCTGACGGAATTGGAATTCTTTGTGGATGTGTATGCCAAACGCCCATATAATAACTCTTTTTCCGGGCAGCTCTTTTTATAAATATTTTATGACGCGGATCTCTGATTTTAAAACTAATACGGGTTTGTCTATCTAATGAATATGGTGAAGTAACTGTCTCAAGAGAAATATTACCCGTTTTTTCATGTTGATAGCCAAGAATATATCCACCGCTTTCAGGCTTATTACTACTATCTTGTAGATACTGACTAATTTTATCAATTACTGGTGTTAAAATATCTACAACTTTATGATTCGGAAGTTCCATCTTCACGCAATAATTGCTCGTTAATATTTCCACAACATCCACACCTTTCCATCGGAATTACATCTTCACGATGTATTATATTCTCTGGAGTAATATCTATTAATGTTGTTCCATTTATTTTTCCGGACGAAAACTTCTTAATCAGATCAAGCAATACTGCTGTAGTTCGAAGAAGAACCGCAGTTCCGTAAGCTGCTCTTGTTCCTCCACAGCCATTTCGTATAATCTTTTTTTCATTAACGCCTTCATTATTAAGATTTGTTCTATTATTAACAAATCCACCCAATTTATCCGTATAAAGACATTGGTAACAACCTTGTTTTCCATAATCAACCATAAGGATGTGACTATATTCTCCCCCTGCTTCAATCCAGCTATAAAATACCGGTATGTTGCAGTTGCTAAGTTTTAATACACGATTAAATCGCATTTGTGAATCTGTATTTCCAACTGAGAAGATAATCATATCAAACAGTTTTGCCTCTTCAGTAAGTATTTTATCATCAATGTTTTGTTTTACAGCTTCCACATGAATCTCCGGATGAATCCAGTTTAATAATAAACTCAAGTTCTCGGCCTTGTTGCAGCCTTTTCCAAAAGCGCCAAAAATCCAACGAAATGTATTTTCGTCTTCTAATACATCCCCATCATATATTTTAAGATGAGAAACCCCGTTTTTTATTAACTCTAACGCAAAGTAACTCCCTAAAGAACCACTTCCAATAAGCAAAACCTTTTTCCCTTTTAACTCTATATCGTTTCCTATTTGGTTGTTAAGAAAAGTAAAATCTTTACGTGAACTAACCAATAATTCAATGTCGAATGCATCTTCACATATTTTTTCCATAAGTGTTCTGTTACTTCTATTTTTACATTTAATCTCCACCGCAAAACATGTAAACGTTTCTTCCATCTGCATACCAAAAATAAGGATAATATTCTGAGTGGCTACCTTTTCTTCTTTTATGCTTTGATAGGTTTCATAACTAATATGATCAATTTGTTTACCACAAATAATATTTTTAACGTGATTAATTGTCCACGGATGTCCACGATAGGGCGGAAGAATTTCCCTATTATCAATAATCGGAATATAGTATACATTTTTTTCAATATGTTCTTGCCAATAACGATTGCCTCTTTTGTCTATGCCGCCTAAATCAGAAAGTTCTATTCCTTGTTCAATAAATCTTCTATCATATCCTTTGCCGTATCTCCGACAATAGTAGTTCATCTTAGAAAAGGTTTTTTCTTGTGATAAATAAACATTGACATAAAATTCACCCGCAAAACACTTCCAGTAATAGCTAAATTCCTTTTGAAATTCTCTATTTCGTTCTGTTCTATTTAATGATAACAATTTAATAAGTCGCTCTATGACATCAATTATTTTCTCATCAAACGACATAATTGAAAATACCACACTTTCCGCTTCATATAGACAAACTATCCGATAACGTCCTTTAGGCAAAAAAGAATCTTCATTAACTGGGTATTCTTTAAGTATAATATGAGGAAAATCAAATCCATCGTCATTAATGAGTAATATTAAAGCCTTTGATTCCGGTCTTTCCGGGCATAATAATGCAAAATCTTTATTAAACAGTTTAAATATAATTGTGTTCTTATATACTTGATTAACAGTTATTTCTTTATATGTTTCCAAAATTTTTCTTGCACAAATAATTTCATCCAAAACTATGCTCCCTCCTATTTTTGGCACTTGTCACAAGAGCCTCTTTATCAGGAACTGTAAATTCATCACCTAAAACTTTTCGAACATAGATCCCTGCATCATGGTTAGATTCAACGTTAATCGCATTTGTAAGATTATCAACAGCTTCTGATAATTTCTTATAAAAAGTTATCATATAGTTGTCGCTGGAATCTTTCATCTTCTTAAAAATATCCGTATAGGGAACCACTGGCAAATCACGGCGAATAGAGGCAAAAACAAGACTGCCTTCATTATTAAATCTACAATAAAATTTGTCCTTTATCGCTTTCATGGTTTTTTGTAATGCAATTAAATCGTCGTCTCCATCTTCAGTTGTTTGCTCTATAAAAGTATCGCACACTAAATATGTCAAACCGATACTTGGTGGAATCTCATGATCGCTAGTAGAATTTGCATATTTTATATTTCGCCATTTTTTAACATAACATATTATCCGGCGTAATTGTGGACGCCCATTAATTTTCCCGCACAAATCATCATTTAGTCCATCTGGATCCGCCTCTTCCCAAGAGTACTTTTCACTATTGGCTTTTCCTCGTGCTAAATACACTTGTCCATCATTTTCAGCATAAAACGGAAGATCAATATGAAGCCACTCTTCTCCTTGCTCAAAATATGATGCTCTGACGCATGGTTCTTTTATAGTTACAGTTCTTTGGGAAATGTCAATAGCGTCTTTAAGATACCCTTTAATTTTTCTCGGATCTGAATTCTCTGTAATATCCAGAGGAATCATTACCGCAACATCTCTGTCGACAACATCTGTTTTGATAGTCGTCTTATATTTATAGCTACCCTGGTCAATCATCCTTATGTCAGATTTGTTAATATTAATACCATAATCTTTTAAAATATCGGGGAATTTATCTTTTATTTCACCTTCAAGCATCGCTCGTTTTTCTCTTAAAACATTTGCTTCAGAATCAATTTTAATTGCATCATAAAAATCAGAAAATTCTTTTTTTAATTTCATTTTATCCTCCGTAACTGTATAATCTAAATTTTACTTGTATTTTGCAATGGTTATATATTACATCTTTAAGTTCATCCTCCTTGTTTAATCTAATTATATCATAACACATTACACATTTTATTTCAAATTATCAGCTTCTACTCTTAAAAAACAAGAGTAATACCAAAAATAATCCATTTACTTTTGAGATTTTTATGATATTATATAATTACAGAGAGGAGACTTCCAATGTTTGAATATCTTAAGCTTAAAAATTTTAAGTCTTTTGGCAATATTGAATTTAATATGTTAGACAGGCATAACGAGCCTAAAAAAATGATTTTAATTTATGGTGAAAATGGTATCGGTAAATCTAATCTCGCCTCTGCTTTTTTTATGCTTTCAGAAACATTAAGAACCATGGATGTTAGGGATCTAATGGAGTCCATTTTTGTCGAGAACGCTGATAAAATAAAAAATCCTGAAGAGTTTAAAAAGTTTTTACGTACTCGATACAAAGATATGGAAACCCTTATTAAAGAAAATAAAACTGTTGCTTCCGATGAACCCATGTATATGGAATTTGGTTTTAGGCTAAACGGAAAAAGCGGTAAATATATTATCGAAACAGATAACTCTCAAATAATTCATGAACGCCTAGAATATGTTCTTGCCAAAAATCGCGGTGTTTATTTCGATATTACGCCAGAAAAAGTTTTTATAACGGAAAAAGCCTTCTCTGATAAGACTTCCTACCAGACTATTAAAAATTCTTGTGAAAAATTTTGGGGAAAGCATTCACTTATTGCTATATTAATGCACGAATCAGAAGATAAAGCCGATCAGTACATCAAAAAACAAATTAAGAAAAATTTTGAGATAGTACTTACATTCTTTTCACAAATCTCTTGTAAAATTAAATTTGGAAGCAGACAAGAAAGAGGCATAATCGGTTTGCCGCACGAGATTATAGGAAAATATGAAAGCGGTGAAATTAATCGGGATGACGAAGCGCTTCTCACTAAATCCGAAAAGATGTTAAATGATTTCTTTAAATTAACGTACCGGGATATTCAAAATGCCTACTACAAAAAGACAATTAAAGATGATGAAATCCAATACCAATTAATGCTTACAAAAAATATTGCAGGAAAAACCAGAGAAATCGATTTTTCACTAGAATCTACTGGTACTCAATCCCTTATACAACAATTACCTTTTATGTTAGTTGTTGTCGAGGGTTCGGTTTCAATAATTGATGAGTTTGATACCGGAATCCATGATTTACTTGTAAAAAGTTTGGCTTCTTCTCTGTATAGTAATATCACCGGCCAGCTTATCATGACTACACACAACACTCTATTAATGGAATCGGATATTCCAAAAGAATGTATCTATGTAATCAATGAACTCTCCAATGGCGATAAAGAGGTCAAATGTATCCTCTATTACAATAATAAAATTGGTGAGAGCAATAACATCAGAAATCAATACCTCCTGGGACGGTATTCCGGTATTCCTGCAGAAGCCAAAATTGATTTTCGTCAGTTGTTGTCTTCCCTTAAAGAAGATAATGATTAAAAAGTTACTTTTCTGTAACTCAAATTTATAGTTTTTTACTAAAATTTCTTGAATATATTTTTCTTTGCCATTTCAATATGATGTAATTGGGGTATGCGTTTGCGGATGCATACTTGGAGGGATCAGAGTAATCTGGTCCCTTTATTATTTTTATATTCTTGGAATGCTAAAAATTCCTAACGCTATCCGTCGTGGCGAAACTTTCTGATGAGCGTATCTCCATATGAGGGACTACAGCCGAATAAATCTGTAGAAGAGCAATCACTCACGATTTGGGTGAATCCTCCCTGCTATTAATCGGATTATCAGTTTCTTAAACATTTACTGTTTTCGCATTTCTTTTCCTTATTTCCACCGCCCAACTGCACTACAGTTTTCTTGCGAAAGATGTTCCCTCGAGTCGAAAAGCTGAAGTCATAATTGAAACAAAACTTCCGCTGCAGACACGGTATTACCAGGACCTGATCAGCATGAACAAACATGCTGCCGAAAGGCATGCATTACTGGCAGTTGCGCAAGCCCTATGTAATTTTCATTTGCATTTTTGATTCGTTCCGGCAGAGCTTGCCTATGCATCGGTTCCGTTACCGATGCAAGGAAAATCCTTCATTGAAAAATGGGCAACTTAACAGAAAATATTTTTCTGAATGCAACGGTGATAAAAAACCGGCCTGCAGTTTGTTTCTGCAAGCCGGTGTGTGCAATCATAAAACCGAAGACAATCGTTCCGTTTAATTTAAAATTATTTTTTACACAATCACTACGTTATTGGCTGTTAAATTATTTGTGCAGACAAATTTATTTTATCTGCTTTACTTCATCCTCATCCATGTCTAACAGCTCAGCAATTTCCGAATCCGCTTTGCCTTTGTTTCGCCAGGCAATGATAAGTTCTTTTTTGGCTTCAGCCTTTCCTTTAGCCAAACCGCTTGCTTCGCCTTTTGCAAAACCAATAGTTTCGCCCTCTTCACGGACAAAAG
>Ga0256405_10004945_pt1 | contig 23953 bp, 17 predicted proteins | sample RumenRJG_02DNA_FD_189096 | JGI IMG/M metagenome (GOLD analysis project Ga0256405, IMG submission 189096) | Bovine rumen microbial communities from Lethbridge, Alberta, Canada - RJG_02 | ecosystem: Host-associated > Mammals > Digestive system > Stomach > Rumen | place: Canada: Alberta... | reverse complement strand
TTCTGTACCAGAGGGTGCCGCACAACATCGCGGGCATCGAGGGTGATAAAGCGGATGCCGTCGACATGTTTTAAGACCGTCATGGCGACATCCAGACCCGATCGTCTGTCGGGTGCCAGGTCCTTCTGGGAGGCATCTCCTGTGATGACCGCATGTGAGCCGAAACCGAAACGTGTCAGGAACATTTTCATCTGTTCGGGAGTGGTGTTCTGTGCCTCATCGAGAATAATATATGCATTGTCCAGGGTACGGCCGCGCATGTAGGCAAGAGGCGCTACTTCGATCAGGCCCTTTTCCATATTTGCCTGGAATTTTTCCGCACCCATGATCTGATAGAGCGCGTCGTAGAGAGGACGCAGATAGGGGTCGACCTTACTCTGCAGATCACCGGGCAGAAATCCCAGTTTCTCGCCCGCTTCGATGGCGGGGCGAGTGAGGATGATCCGCTCGACTTCACCGTTCATGAATGCAGTGATGGCCATAGCCATGGCCAGAAAGGTCTTGCCGGTTCCCGCCGGGCCGTTTGCAAAAACGATCAGGTTGTCCCGGATCGCATTGATATATTTCTGCTGTCCCACCGTCTTGGGACGAACGGGTTTTCCGCTGACTGTGTGGCAGATGATATCCCCGTCCATCTTCTGCAGCATGCCGGGCTCCGCATCTCCCTTCATATCCAGTGCGTAGTCCACCTGCTGTGATGTGACTTCCGAGCCGTGTTCCGAGAGTCCCGCCATATCTTCCAAAAGCACAACAGCCGCCTCGACATTATTTTTGTCGCCAACGACTTTCATAGTCCCGTTGCGGGAAACAATACTTACCTGCAGTTCCTTTTCGATTTTACGGACATGCGCATCCTGCATTCCGAAAATGTCCCTTTGGATTTCAGCGCTGAAATCCAGTTCCTTCTCCATATAATTAACCTCCGGAAATGATCATCAAAGCGAAATATCGCTTTTCCTATAATAGTCAAAGCTTGTCCTGCATGCAAGCATAAAAAATGTAAAACGCCCGCCTTATACAGGCGGGCGCTTACTGATCCTTGTATCAGTGAGGTTTTGCGATTCTATTCAAACATATCCCCAAAAACCGGAGACTGTATGCCGAGAAGGTGTGTCCCCTCACTTTACTGGCTTTTTCAAGCCTTGCCGGAGAGATATTCGTCGATTCCCTTTGCGGCAGCTTTGCCTGCGCCCATGGCCAGGATGACCGTAGCTGCGCCGGTGACAGCGTCGCCGCCCGCAAAGACGCCTTCCTTGGAGGTCTGGCCGTTGCTGTCATCTGCTACGATACATTTGCGGCGGTTGATATCCAGTCCTTCGGTTGTGGCGGCGATCAGCGGGTTGGGGGAAGTGCCCAGGGACATGATGACTGCGTCGCACTCGATCTCGAATTCGGAGCCGGGGATCTCTACGGGTCTGCGTCTGCCGGATTCATCGGGCTCGCCCAGTTCCATACGCAGGCAGGTGATGCTCTTGACCCAGCCGTTTTCATCCGCATGGATCTCCACAGGGTTGGTGAGAAGGTTGAAAACGATTCCCTCTTCCTTTGCGTGCAGGACTTCCTCACGCCTTGCGGGAAGCTCCTCTTCACTTCTGCGGTATACGATGTGGGTCTCGGCGCCCAGACGAAGTGCCGTTCTTGCAGCATCCATTGCAACGTTTCCGCCGCCGACGATGACTGCCTTCTTGGCCTTCATGATGGGAGTTCTGGAATCGTCGCTGAAAGCTTTCATCAGATTGGATCTGGTCAGGTACTCATTTGCGGAGAAGACACCCATGGCCTGCTCGCCGGGGATGTGCATGAACTTGGGAAGACCTGCACCGGAGCCGATAAATACGGCGTCAAAGCCCTCTTCTTTCATCAGGGCGTCGATCGTGGTGGACTTTCCGATAATGCAGTCGGTCTCGATCTTGACACCAAGTGCCTTGACGTTCTCGATCTCCTTCTCTACGACCGCTTCCTTGGGAAGACGGAACTCGGGAATACCGTAGACCAGAACGCCGCCTGCCTTGTGCAGTGCCTCAAAGATGGTCACATCGTAACCCATGCGGGCCAGATCACCTGCGCAGGTAAGTCCGGAGGGACCGGAGCCGATGACCGCGACTTTTTTGCCCTTGGGAGTCGCATCCGTGGAGGGTTTGATACCCATAGCGCGTGCAGTATCCGCAACATAGCGCTCGAGCTTGCCGATGGAGACGGCTTCGCCCTTGATGCCGCGCACACAGACGCCTTCGCACTGGGACTCCTGCGGACAGACACGGCCGCAGACTGCGGGAAGAGCGGAGGAAAGGCTGATCACATCGTAGGCGCCCTTTACGTCACTCTCTTTTACTTTGCTGATAAATCCGGGGATGTCGATGGAGACAGGGCAACCTTCGACACAGCGGGGATTTTTGCAGTTGAGGCATCTTGCCGCTTCGGCTTCCGCCTCTTCTTTATTATATCCCAGACATACTTCCTTGAAGTTTGTGGCACGGACCTTGGGATCCTGCTCACGGACCGGGACTTTCACCATCATATTTGCTGCCATAGCTTTTTCCTTCCATGTATATTCAAGAACTCTCAGCTTGTAAACTGCTGTCTGTTAAAGATGCTGTATAGGGCCGGTCCTGTCAGACCGGTGTGCCGTCTTATCAGCCGCAGTTTCCGCATCCGCCGTGATGGGTATCGCCTTCTTTTGCTTTGAGGTAGAGGCGTCCTTCTTCTGTCGCATACAGGCGGCTGCGCTGCATAGCCTGGTCGAAATCTACGAGGTGGCCGTCAAATTCGGGACCGTCCACACATGCGAACTGGACCTTGTCGCCGACCATGAGACGGCAGGCGCCGCACATGCCGGTGCCGTCGACCATGATGGGGTTCATGCTGACGATGGTCTCGATGCCAAGCTTCTTTGTAAGAAGACATACGAATTTCATCATGATCATGGGACCGATCGCAACAACGCGGTCAAAGCGCATGCCTTCGTCGTAGAGCTGCTGCAGAGCAACCGTGACATTGCCGTTGATGCCGTAGGAACCGTCATCCGTGCAGATATGCAGGTTGGAGACAGCGCGCATCTCATCCTCCAGGATGATGATGTCTTTGGTCTTGGCACCCTGGATGCAGTCGACGGTTACGCCGTGGTCATGGAGCCATTTGAGCTGGCAGTATACAGGTGCTGTTCCCACGCCGCCCGCGATGAAGCAGATCTTCATCTTTTTGAGTTCCTCGATAGGAAGTTCTGTCAGGTCGGAAGGTTTGCCCAGGGGACCGACAACATCGTGGAAGCTGTCGCCCTCATTAAGCTGAGCCATTCTATAGGTCTCGCCACCGATGACCTGGAATACGATCTGCACAGTGCCGGCAGCCGGATCATAGTCGCAGATGGTCAGCGGCACTCTCTCACCCTCATCATCCACACGAACGATCAGAAACTGACCGGGAAGCGCGTTCTTCGCGATCCTGGGAGCCTCCACGTCCATCAGAAAGATGTTCGGAGCAAGATTTTCCTTTTTAAGAATCCTGAACATGTTTTCCTCCTACTCTGAATGCTTTAAATGACTTATCGAAAATGCGTTACATCTCAAAGCTTCTCATTTATTGAAGTCCTGATTTGAGTATACGCATATGCGGGCTGTTTCAATGTGCAGAATCGGGTAAAGAATGTGCCGCGTCACAGACAGATGACAGTCCATTCCGGATATAACACACGAAAATCCGCAGAATGTATGCTTGTATACAGGAAAGCAACCTGCATAGTCACCATTTTGACAGACCTGTTCTTAATAATCAATAGCAAAATATTCAAATGACGGCAAAAATTATTGCAAAATTCGACAATTGCAGCCGTTTTCAGACATTTACATGCGCTTTGACCAGTTAAATTCCGGATTATTCATTGAGATAGGCCTCAAATTCCGGCATGGTCATCAGGACCTGCCTGGCACGGGTACTGCTCTCCTCACTGACAACGCCTGCTTCCGCAAGCTGGTCCATGATGCGGGCCGCCCGGTTAAAGCCGATCTTGAAAACACGCTGCAGAAGACCAATCGAAGCCTTGTTTTTCTCGATGATAAAACGCCCCGCCTCCACAAAGTACTCATCGCGTCCGGGATCCGGCTTCACTTCTGCCTGCGATGAACCGGAAATGCCGTTGACTGCGATATCTTCGATCTGACGGTCAACTTCCTCATCATGCGTTTCCTCCGCATTGTGCTTTTTAATGTAGTCAACAACGTTTGAAACCTCGTCGTCCGAGACGAAGGCACCCTGAATGCGGGCAGGTTTCTGATAGTTCTGCGGATAGAACAGCATGTCGCCGCGTCCGATCAGCTTCTCTGCGCCTGCCATATCCAGAATGGTCCTGGAATCAACCTGGCTGGAGACAGCAAAGGCGATGCGGCTGGGCATGTTGGCCTTGATCAGTCCGGTGATGACGTCTACGGAAGGACGCTGGGTGGCAATGATCAGGTGGATTCCTGCCGCGCGGGCCAGCTGGGCCAGACGGCAGATGGCGCTCTCTACTTCGCTCTTGGCGACCATCATGAGATCCGCCAGCTCATCGACGATAATGACGATCCTGGGCATGGGCTCACGCTCGGGTTCTCCGTCCTCACCGACGTAGGACCTGGCCAGTGCATTATAGCCGTTCAGATCTCGTACGCCTGCTGCAGCAAAAAGCTTGTAACGCTTCTCCATCTCGGCGACCGCCCAGTTCAGGGCAGCAGACGCTTTACGGGCATCGGTGACCACGGGGATGATCAGATGCGGGATCTTTTTATAGACACTGAGTTCAACCACCTTGGGATCGATCATGAGAAGCCTTACCTTGTCCGGAGAAGTCCTGTAGAGGATACTCAGGATGATAGTGTTGATACAGACGGATTTACCGGATCCCGTTGCGCCTGCGATCAAAAGATGCGGCATGCGGGAAATGTCGGCAATAACAGTCTTGCCGCCGATATCCTTACCGACCGCGAAGGGAAGTTTTCCTTCAAAACGCCGAAATTCCCTGGATTCCAGCAGTTCACGCAGATGGACCGTTGTCTCACGCTTGTTGGGAACTTCAATGCCGATCGCTGATTTGCCCGGAATGGGAGCTTCGATGCGGATATCCGTCGCGGCCAGCCGTAGCTTGATATCATCCGACAGATTTACGATCTTACTGACCTTTACGCCCTTGTCCGGTTTCAGTTCATAGCGGGTCACGGAAGGTCCCTGGCTGATGTCTGTGATCGTAACCTGCACGCCGAAAGTGCGCAGTGTCTCCTGCAGACGATAGGCGGTTTCCCTCAGTTCCCTCTCCGTCTCATCATTTCTGGAACTGCTCCCCCTCTCCAAAAGAGAAAATGTAGGAGGAACATAGCTGGTTCCCCTGTGGGCGACTGCCGTCCGTCCGGCGGCTTTGGACCCTGATCTGCCGTTTGAGTCATCCCGATGGACCGCAATTCCCTGCAGGTCCTCCTCGGAAGGCAGGTCGGTCCCCGTACCGGATCCCTGTGCAGGTTCTGCCCCCGATGCAGAAACAGGTGCCGCGCCGCGCGCACTCGTACTTTCTCCGGCACCTTCCCCGGTACCGGCAGCACCTTTCACAGTGCTCTTTGCAGCAGCATTCCCGCTGCCGTCTATGGCGTCCTCCATAACAGACGTACCGGCATTACTGTTTGCGCCGTCATAGACGCCATCCTGTTTTGAAATGCCGGATTCAAAATCAGCAGGTCTGCGGTATGTCGTCCCGCCGGGCTCTACTCTTCCGTATACATCCTCCGTCCTCTGAAGGGGTGAAAAAATCTCTCTTACAGACGAAGACTGTGTTTCCGGATCATCTTCCGGCATGGCAAACCCTGATGCGCCCGTACCTGCCGCCGAAATTGCGGATCCTGCAGCAGCCACGCCAGCCGCTGCCCGGGCGGGTCCTGCGGCAGTCAGGATGTTTTCGTCCTCCTCCGGATCGGGATATACGATGATCTCATGGACGTCTCTTCTTCTGTTTTCAGCATAGTTCCGGTCGGAACGGCTGTTGCGGAAACTGTCATCAAGGTAGGCGGAAGAGCTGTTTTGAGAAATCTTTTTCTTTCCGGATCTGCCATCCACGACCATATTTTCAAGATCCAGAGAACCGGATTTCACTCTGCTTCGTTTGCTGCCTGAGGAAGGACGGCCTGCAGACTCTGCCCTCTGCCGCGCTTTTTCGGCTGCTCTGTCCTCACGTCTGAGGATACGTTCTGCTTCACGCTGCAGCCTCTCTTCTTCCTCTTCCTCCATTTGCTGCAGCCTTCTTTCCCTGCGCTCTCTGCGCATTGCCTTTCGCTCGGAAAAACCGGGAATCCCTTCCTCCTCGCGATAATCCAGCCAGCTTCTGTAAAGACCTGCGGGAGAACGCTGCGCCAGCAGCATCAGAGCGATCACAGTGATCGCAATATAGGCGAGGACACTGCCCGGAAGACCGAAAGCCCGGTACATGATCCTGGCAAACCAGCCGCCGATGATTCCGCCTCCTGCATGATTCATAGCACAGAGGGAAAAGACGTTTTTGATCGAATACGGTGTGTCAAGAGAAGTCACGAGTTTCATATGCAGATTGAGATGTCCGACAGACTGCAGTACCAGGATCAGCATGGCGCCTGCCAGCATCCGTACCGGCATCTGTGCAGATCTCTTCTGCCTGATCAGATATACGCAGAGGACAAAAATCCAGACGGGCAGGACCCAGGCGCCGATTCCAAAGAAGCCGAACATCATGTCGCACAAGGTCTTTCCTACAAGGCCGCAGTAGCCTGCAAGTGAGGCATACAGAAAGATCATGGAAACAAGCAGCACAACAAACGCGATATCCATACGGATTCCGCGTTCTCTTGTCTGTTTCTGTCTGCGCGCTTTTGCGACGGCGGCCGATCTGCGGGAAGCTGCGGAAGATCCGGACTTTCTTCCGGAAGCAGCCTGTCTGTTTCTGCCTGCAGCTGTTTTATTCCGGGAAGAAGCTGCCCTTTTGGTGGAAGAACTTCTGCCCGTACCCGTTTTTTTGCGGGTGCTTCCCGATGCCGAAGAGGATCCGTTCTTTCTGCCGGAGCCTCCGCTCTTTTTATTCTGTGCCATGTATCTCCTCTGTGTCTGTCCGCGCGAAAACCCTCGAGGCTGGTGCAGGTGTGACCAATCACTAGATATCGTTTCCGGCCACACCCCGACCGGGGTGTGGCCATGAAACGTTGCGTTCGTCGATTCCAATGCGCTTCGCGCGCGACGAACGCCGTAAAACTCGGGATTTTCGCGCACAGGACGCGCGAAAACCCTCGAGGCTGGTGCTGGTGTGACTTATCACTAAATATCGAAGTCATCGTCGTCGGAGATCTCGATATCAAAATGTTCCAGTCCCCGCGGCAGATCCCAGTCGTCTGTCAGATCAAAATCCATCTGCACATGCGGTCGGCGTTTGGGAACAGGAAGGGGATTTTTCAAAAAACGCCCGCTTTCCGTATCGGAATAATCCGCCGGGACGCCGGTAATATCATTTTTATCTTTTAAATCCATCACTGGCTGCCCTCCGCATAAAACACACATAGCAGCCTTACGCCTGTGGCGCAAAGCTGCTGTGCGATAAAATACGAGAAATATGCCGACAGGCGGCGTATTATGAAATGCCGCGGTGCTGCATCAGTCTTCGTCGCCCTCGTCCCAGTTGTGATAAACAGCCTGGACGTCGTCGTCATCCTCAAGGATATCAAGAATACGGCGGATCTGTTTGACGGCGTTCTCGTCTGTCAGCGTAACATAGTTCTGCGGGATCATAGTGACTTCCGCGGAAACGGTCGCAATACCGGCCTCGTCGATGGCTGCCTTAACAGCATCGAAGTCGTCCTCAGATGTGATGATCTCAAAGCTGTCCTCTTCCTCTTTCACATCTTCAGCGCCTGCATCAAGAGCGAGCATCATCATGTCATCCGCGCTCATATCGCACTCTTCACGGTCGATGATGATCTGACCGCGCTTATCAAACATATAGGAGACACATCCGGGTGTACCGATGTTGCCGGCACCCTTTGCGAAAGCGGCACGTACATTTGCGGCGGTACGGTTCTGGTTGTCGGTAAGAGTATCGACGATCACGGCAATACCGTTAGGACCGTATCCCTCATATGTATTGTACTGATAGTTTACATTGCCGACATCACCGGCTGCCTTTTTGATACCGCGCTCGATGGTATCGTTGGGAACGTTGTTGGCCTTGGCCTTTTCGATAACCTTCGCGAGCTTGTAGTTGTTGGAAGGATCGGGGCCGCCTTCTTTGACGGCGACTGCGATCTCTCTGCCGATAATGGTAAAGATCTTACCCTTTGCGGCATCGTTTTTTTCCTTTTTGTGTTTGATGTTTGCGAATTTCGAATGTCCTGACATGTTAATTCCTCACACTAAATAATAATAAGCGGCTTTTCAAGCCATCATTGTTCGACAGACTGGTCATATGGTGTAAAGACCACGTTTTAATATAGCATTACAGCGGTCAATCGTCAATGTCGTCAATGAATACTCCGGGTCAATCATCAATGAATACTCTGGGGACGCGGGGGGAAATATCGCAGGCGAGCTCATAATTGAAGCGTCCGGACATATCTCCCAGTTCTTCCATGGTGATCGCCCGGTCATGATCCTTGCCGATCAAAGTCACAAGGTCGCCTTCCTGCACATCCGGTATATGTGTTACGTCCACCATCATCTGGTCCATACAGACACGGCCGCGTATGGGGGCCTTCTGTCCCCTGATCAGCACATATCCCTTATTGGAAAGACTTCTGGGATATCCATCTCCGTAGCCGACGGGGATTGTCGCGATCCTCTCCTCTTTCTGTGTCACATAGGTGCCGCCGTAGCTGATCTGCGAATCTGCCGGCAGTGTCTTGACATAGACAACATGCGAATGCAGAGACATGACAGGGCGCAGCGGAACTGGTTCCCGAGGGACATCGGAGGACGGCCAGAGACCGTACAGTGTGATCCCCGCCCTTACCAGGTCAAAGTTGGCTTCGGGGAGCCGTATGATGCCTGCACTGTTGGAGGCATGCTGCAGGGGGATCCTGTACCCCAGTTCCTCTTCAATTCGTTTTGTAAAAGCGGAAAAGCGGCGGATCTGTGTACGGGTATGGTCAAGAGACGTTTCATCCGCACGGGAAAAATGTGTAAAAATACCTTCCAGAATAACGCTGCCATCCTTATGAAGCTCCAGGACCCGCCGGATAAACTCCATTCCGCTGTCATCGGGCGTAATACCGATACGGCTCATTCCCGTGTCCACCGCGACATGAATGACGGCGGGATGGCCGTTCTTTTTCGCCGCCAAAGCGAGTTCTTCCAGCATATCCTTCCGAAAGACCGCGGGACGGATTCCCTTGCAGGCAAGGCTTTCATAACAGTAAGGAAAAACATACCCCAGGATCAGAACAGGCTTTGCAATGCCCGCATTTCTGAGTTCAACCGCCTCTTCAAAGGTGGCTACCGCAAAGCCCCACAGATAGGGAATATCCTCGATTTTCTGTGCGATGGCTGTGGCACCGTGTCCGTAACCGTCTGTCTTGACCACGGCGATCATGGATGTACCCGGCGCCAGATTGCGGTGCATGCTTTCCATGTTAAAAGAGATGGCGGAGAGATCGATCTCCGCGCAGATGCGTTCTTTGCTCATGATTCGAAAGTTCCTTAATAAACGAGTTCAAAACATTGAAGATCCGGGACCCGCAATCGAGCCCCGCATATGTCCCGCGGCCGAAGCCAGGGAATCACGCGATAAAAAGTATCTGACAGAGAATCTGTAAATTGCGGCAAAATACGGCAAGCTTCGATAAGATGCCTCACGATCCCCAGAAAGAAGGACTGCGAAGTTCTTCAATGAGGTCGCCTGCAGTCATGGCATGCTCTCCTCGATGATCACGGGCGCAGTCTCCTGCCGCCGCATGAATGATCACCGCCGATACCGCAGCCGCAAAACCGCTTTCACACTCAGGCCGGGCGAAAAACAGCGCAGACCGGCTCAGAGCAGACTCCTTCTTATCCTTGAAATCCAGTGCAAGCATGGCGGCTGTGATACCGGTGAGGACATCGCCGCTTCCCGCTGTCGCCATACCGCTGTTGCCGGTCACATTAAGATACTGAGGGGCTTTTGCCTGAGCCTTGCTATTTTCGTGACCGTCACAATCTGTATGCGCGGATGGCCGGGCGACAAGCGTGCGGGCATCCTTGCACACAATGACAGATCCGAGAAGATCCGCCTGTTCCTGCACAAGACAGGTACGGTTCCGGATGCAGTCATGGACGCTCAAGCCTGCCAGTGCGGCAAACTCCGCCATATGCGGCGTGAGTATGCAGGGAGTCTGCGGGCACCTGTCTGCGAGAAGCTGCCGCAGTTCCCTGTTTTTTGCAAGGATGCGGATGGCATCCGCATCAAGGACCAGCCCCTTCAGAGCTTTCTCCTTTTGCGAATAGCAAAGGACATGTTTTAAAAGGTCTGATGCTGTGTCATCCGTACCCATGGCCGGCCCCGCAGCCACAATATCCGCCCACTGCAGAGAGGCTGTCAGCTTTTGAGATATCTGTCCGGGCATGTCTGTGTCGTCAAAAGTATCCAGAAGGGCTTCGGGCAGTGCCTGCTGTATGATCAGGCGGTTGGCCTCATGGGTGAAGATCTTTACCATACCGGCACCGGCCGACATACAGGCACGGGCAGCCAAAAGTGCTGCGCCGCACATATTCCTTCGTCCTGCGATCAGGAGAATCCTGCCGAATGTTCCCTTGTTGCCGCCGCAGTCACGAGGCGGAAGGATATCTGCCGGACAAGCGTCCCTGATCGTGAACATACCCGGCGCTTTTTCAAAAGCTCTCTGTGTGATGCCGATCTGGGCAAGATGAAGGATGCCGGCATACTCAGTTCCGGGATGCAAAAAGTGGCCGCGTTTATAGAAGGCAAAGGTTCTTGTCTCGTCGCATCTGACTGCACAGCCCATGATAGAGCCGTCATCCGAAGAGACGCCGGAGGGGATGTCCACTGCCACGACATAAGTGCCGAAGCGGTCTCTGCATCGGTTTACAGCCTCCACGCAGTCCGCAGCTTCACCGGTCAGTTCCCGGGACAGGCCGGTCCCGAAAAGTCCGTCGATGATCACATAAGGAATCTCCCCCGTTTCCGTCAATATGGACGAGTCGGTATATTCCTCCACTTCTGCCCCGTACTGCCGCAGGATATTCTCCTGTACAGCAAAACTGCTTTCCGGAGAGATCTTTCCGGAAAGCCTGACAAAGCGGACATGATATCCTCTGTCGATGAGGATCCTGCCGGCCGCAAGAGCGTCCGCACCATTATTGCCCCGCCCTGCCAGAGCAAGGATCAGGGGCCTTGCGCCTCTGTCTGAGCACAGATTATTTTTGCGCATAAAAAGGTCAACGCCGTCCGCTACGGACAGCGCTGCACGTTCCATCAGGACCAGTGACGGGATCCCGATCACATTGGACGTCCTGGCATCACAGGATGCCATTTCAGCGCCCGTTAATAAAAATTCCTTATTCATAACAGTTCAAGTCCCGCACGCGGGCTGCCGCCGTACAGCTTTTTCCAAGCCGCGCACATTCTGCATCCGGCACACGCATCATTCTTTATCTGAAGCAGTGGAATTTTTATGTATATTGTAGGACAGTTTCATCAGGCTGTCCTGCAGATGGACATTTTCCACCTGAATACGGGGAGGAAGTTCAAGGTCAATATGCGCGAAGTTCCAGATAGCCTTAATATTCGTTTTTACAAGAGACTGCGCAACTTCACGCGCTTCGGTTTTGGGAATTGTCAAAACGACAATATCTACATTATGCGCGTCAACATACTCCTGCAATTCCTCGAGAGGGCGAATCGGTATCCCTCCGATCGTCTGCCCGAAAAGATCGGGATTAATATCGAATGCGCACACAAAGTTGAAGCCGCTCTTCTTGAATTTCAGATAGCGTACAAGTGCCTGTCCGAGATTGCCGGCACCGACCAGAACCATGTTGTGTACATGATCCAGGCCCAGTATCTTGCCGATTTCCTCATATAAATAGTGCGTATTATATCCGTATCCCTGTTGCCCGAATCCTCCGAAATTATTAAAATCCTGCCGGATCTGTGAAGCCGTAACCTTCATGATCCGGCTCAATTCCTGTGACGAAATACGTTCTTTTCCGGAATCAATCAGATCTTTTAAATAACGATAATACCTTGGCAGCCTGCTTATGACCGCCTGCGAAATTTCTTTATCTTCCACTAAGCACCTCTTGTAATGATTCAAAAAGGAAGAGGCGTATGAAGACACATGCCTTTTGTCTTACCATACATCATCCACTGAGAGCTGCAGATCTTCCTGTGCACTCAAAAAATCTTCCAAACTACTATTACAAACCCCAGTTCATTATAAGGTCAGTATTTTTTAATGTCAAACATCCAATATTTTCCACAAATCCACTTCATTGTCCGGTTGGTACAGTACAGGCCCTGCTGAAAATCGTGTGTCCTGTCGAGGGCATGAAAAGAGACTGGCGAAAAGACACGGGGTACTACAAGATTGACAGCATATTTAATTCAGATTAAACTGTTCTGGTGTCTGCAAAATCACAGGGCACCTTTGGATCTGTTACAAAACCAATCAGAAATCGTTTTGGGTCTGACCGGTATTTTGCCGCGATCCTGCACGATTCAATCATACATCTATCGTACATACGGGAAAATCATACATGATCATTGCATGTCATCATATCAGCAAGGAATTTATTGAAAATACTGTCCTGTCCGATATCACCTTTCATCTGGAAAAAGGTGACCGGGCAGCCATCGTCGGGATCAACGGAGCCGGCAAGACCACGCTTTTAAGGATCATGGCCGGAGAGATGGAACCCGACAGCGGCACGGTGACCCTCTCGGGAGGTGCCCGCCTGGGCTATCTTGCCCAGGACCAGGGCCTTGACGCTTCGAGCACGATCTACGAAGAAGCTCTGGAGGCCAAGCGGGAGATCATCGAGATGGAAAACCAGCTCGCCCGGTACGAGCGCGAGATGGAGGCCGTCAAGGGCAATGCCCTCAATGAACTTATAGAAGACTACACCAATCTTCTGCACCGCTTCGAGATGATGAACGGTTATGCCTATAAGGGCGAGATCACCGGTGTCCTGCGCGGTCTTGGTTTCCGGGACGATGAATTTGACAAGCAGATCTCGACTTTATCCGGAGGACAAAAGACCCGCGTTGCCCTTGCCCGCCTGCTTCTGCAGAGTCCGGATGTGATCATGCTCGATGAGCCCACCAACCATCTGGATCTGGGCAGCATCCGCTGGCTGGAAAACTATCTCACCAACTACAGAGGTACTGTCCTCATCGTCTCCCACGACCGCTATTTTCTTGACCGCACGGTCACCAAAGTGATCGAGATCGAAAACGCGCACGCCACATTCTTTACAGGCAATTATTCCGTTTATGCCGAAAAAAAGAAAGCCCTCCGGGACCAGCAGAAGCGTGCCTGGCTCAATAACCAGGCTCAGATCCGTCATCAGGAAGAGGTCATCGCCAAGCTCAAGCAGTTTAACCGGGAAAAGTCCATTAAACGCGCGGAAAGCCGCGAAAAAATGCTTGGCAAAATGGAGGTCGTGGAAAAGCCCTTTGTCCTGCGTGACGACATGCACCTCAAACTGACACCCTGCATCCGAAGCGGACGCGAAGTCCTGACTGTCGACAGTCTGGCCAAGTCCTTTGACGGGCACACTCTGTTTTCCGGGCTGAGTTTCCACATACGGCGCGGAGAACATGTCGCTCTGATCGGCGATAACGGAACCGGCAAGACCACCATCCTGAAGATCCTGAACGGTCTGCTTGGACAGGACGCAGGACATATCCGACTTGGTACCAACGTCCACATCGGCTACTACGACCAGGAACATCACGTCCTGGACGACCGTAATACCGTTTTTGAAGAGATTGCCTACGCCTTTCCTTCCATGACCAATACAGAGGTCAGAAACCTGCTGGCTTCCTTTCTCTTTACCGGGGACGATGTATTCAAGCTTATAGGCGAACTCTCCGGCGGTGAAAAAGGCCGTGTCTCGCTGGCAAAGCTCATGCTGTCCGAAGCCAACCTGCTGATCCTCGACGAGCCTACCAACCATCTGGATATCGTTTCCCGCGAAGTTCTGGAAAATGCCCTCAACTCCTATGACGGGACCGTTCTGTATGTTTCCCATGACCGTTATTTCATCAACCGGACTGCCAGCCGGATCATGGAACTTACCCGCAACGTCCTTGTCAATTACCCCGGCAACAATGCAGAGACCGTTCCGGAGCGCTATATCGGCAACTACGATTTTTATGTTGAAAAATCTACCCAGGTAGGCGAAAAACTGATCGCAGATCTTCTTGGACAAAATGACTCTCCCCGGGATCAGGCTGCCAGCACCGATACAGTTTTTTCCGGATCCGGGTCCCGCCCGGTCACACAGACCCGCAGACAAGACGCAGGCATATCGGGCAGCAGCAGACAGACTGCATCAGGCTCATCTTCCACTGCAGCTTCATCTGCAGGCGGGGTTGAGGACTGGAAGACCCGCAAGGAGGAACAGGCCCGCCGCCGTAAGATCGCAAACGATCTCAAAAAGTGCGAAAAGGAAATCGCCCGGCTCGAGTCAGAAGGTGAAGCTCTCGACGAAACGATCTCTCTGCCCGAAAACAGTACAGATCCCGACAAGCTGCGGGACCTCACAGCAAAAAGAGAATCCATAGACGAACAGCTCTCCTCTCTCTACGAACAGTGGGAAGCCCTAAGTGAACTTGCCGAAGAAGAATAAAAAGAAATAATATATTATAAACAGCCCGTTCGGGTCAGGTTCTTCTGGAAATAACCTGCCTGAACGGGCTGTTTTAAAATCGTTATGGCTTTTATTGTGGCTGTCAAGGCTTAGAATCGCAATCGCAAAAGCTGCCTGCAGGTCTTACGCGCTGATCATCAGATCACGTTTCGTGAAACGGTCTGATCACAAATGCCTCATGCGCCGAGCTTCTTGTCAAGTGTATCCCGGATCGCCAGAATAAAGGCTTCTGTGTCGAGTTTTTCGACATTCTCAAGAGTTGTGATGAGGGCAAGGTCACCGGTCATCTTTCCGCTTTCAATGGTCTCAAGGGTGGCCTCTTCGAGAAGGTCGGCGAAACGCATAAGTTCAGGGATCTCATCGAGTTCGCCGCGCTTGCGCAGAGCGCCTGTCCATGCGAAGATCGTCGCCACAGAGTTGGTTGAGGTCGTCTCGCCCTTCAGATGCTTGTAGTAGTGGCGCTGAACCGTGCCGTGCGCCGCCTCATACTCATAGATGCCTGTGGGGCTGACCAGTACGGAAGTCATCATAGCCAGGGAGCCGAAGCTGCTTGCCATCATGTCGCTCATGACATCACCGTCATAGTTCTTGAGAGCCCAGACAAAACCGCCTTCAGAGCGCATGACACGCGCAACGGCATCATCGATCAGGGTGTAGAAATATTCAAGACCCGCCGCCTCAAACTTCTCTTTGTACTCATTGTCATATATGCGCTGGAAGATTTCTTTGAAATTGCCGTCGTAAATCTTGGAAATGGTATCTTTGGTAGAGAACCACAGGTCCTTTTTCTGGTCCAGTGCATAGGCAAAGCATGCATGCGCAAAACCGTCTATGGACTCGTCCAGGTTATGAAGGCCCTGAATGATGCCGGGTCCCTTAAATTCATGGATCAGCTGGCGGGACTCATTTCCCTTCTCGTCTGTAAATACCAGTTCCGCTTTGCCGGGGCCGTCTACACGGTGCTCCACATTTCTATAGACATCACCGTAGGCATGACGCGCCATGATGATGGGGGCCTTCCAAGTGCGGACATAGGGTTCGATCCCCTTGACCAGGATCGGAGCACGGAAAACAGTACCGTCCAGAGCCGCACGGATCGTTCCGTTGGGGCTCTTGTACATAGCCTTCAGATTGTATTCCTCTACACGAGCCGCATTGGGGGTAATGGTCGCGCACTTGACAGCGACACCATATTTTTTCGTGGCTTCTGCAGCATCTATTGTGATCTGGTCATTGGTCTCATCCCTCTTAGGGAGTCCGAGATCATAATACTCTGTCTTGAGATCGATGTAGGGAAGAAGGAGATCATCCTTGATCATTTTCCAGATGATACGGGTCATCTCATCTCCATCCATCTCTACAAGCGGAGTCTTCATCACAATTTTGCTCATAGCCCTTCCTCTCTTCGATTCATTGTTCTCTCCGGAGGGCCGAAGGATCGTCGGCGCCTTCCGGACATTGCGAAATGTCATTTCAAAATCTCCATTCAGATTTCAGATATCAGGTGTCGGCCTCATCTGTATAGATATCATACAGGCCGTTTTTCACCATGTTTTCATACGCATTGTGCATGTGCTCACACGCCAGTCTCTCAGCCAGATCCGCCTTGCCTGCCCGAATGGCTTCCATGATCGCGCGATGCTCCTTGTTGGAGGCATTGCCGCGGTTAATGCTGGAAAGTGTTTTCTTGCGTACACGGTGGACATACTGATGATAGTCGATCAGCAGATGTTCCAGCATCTTGGAATGGCAGGCGCTGTACAGAATGTGATGAAACTGGCTGTCCAGATCCACCATCTGTTCAAGATGTCCCTTTCCGGCGTGATACTCTGCCAGATAGACATTCTCTTCCATCGCCTCCATCTGTTCCTTTGTGATGTTTTCCGTCGCCCAGCGGGCACACAGAGCTTCCAGACGCGCGCGGATCATATAAATATCCTTCACATCCTTGGCCTGTATGCCGGTAACAAAAGCGCCTCTGTTGGGAATGATCTGCACAAGTCCCTCGAGTTCCAGCTGTCTGAGCGCTTCTCTTACCGGAGTCCTGGAAACACCGAGCTCTTTTCCGATCTTGATTTCCTTGAGTTCTTCGTGTTCCTTATACCTTCCATTGAGAATATCTTCCCGAATCTTGGTAAAAACACGGCCGCGCAGGGAATACTTGTCAGTTACCTCGCGCTTCAAATCAAATTCATCCATGAAAAAGGTCCCCCTGATATTTACGAAAAAAATGGGCTGTACACATTGCGGCCGCATGTCCATGACCGCAGCGTATGCAGACATATGTATTATTGTATACATCAAATACAATAAAGTCAAGTTCTTTTAGAGGAGCCTGCATGATCCAGTTCTTTTAGAGGAGCCTGCATGATCCATTAAAATCCGTTAAAATCACAGTTTCCCATAAGCCAAAAAATCCCGCCGGCCTGCGTGTGCAGTCCGGCGGGGATTCCGGTTTCAGGAACAGATTCACACTGTTTATTTCACAACGAAGTTGATGATCTTGCCGGGGACATAGATCTCCTTGATCAGCTTCTTGCCCTCCATAAAGGAAGCGACGCGCTCGTTGGCTTTGGCAGTGGCAAGGGCTGTATCCTTGTCGGCGTCACGGGCGATCTGAACAGCCGCGCGGACCTTGCCGTTGACCTGTACGCCGACCTCGATCATGTCGTCCACAGTCTTGGCGGGATCGAATTCCGGCCATGCGGAAACAGTCAGGAAGCCTGCATCCTCTCCTTTGAGACCCGCATAGATCTCCTCAGTGAGGTGAGGGGCAAAAGGAGAAAGGAGCTTGATGAAGGTGACTAGGTCATCTTTAGAGATGCTGCCTGCCTTGTAGATGTCGTTGACCAGAGTCATCAGGGCTGCGATGGCTGTGTTGAACTTCTGAGCCTCGATATCCTCGGAGACCTTCTTGATGGTCTTGTGCATGCAGGTCTCAAGGCTGGCGGGAGAAGCGCCGTCGGTCATGATCTCGGTAAGGCCTGCGACACGCTCCAGGAACCTGCGGCAGCCCTTCACAGAACTGTCACTCCAGGGAGCTGCACTGCTGTAATCGCCCATAAAGAGGACATAGACACGCAGAGTATCTGCGCCGTACTGCTCGACGATATCGAGCGGATCGACAACATTGCCCTTGGATTTACTCATCTTGTCGCCGTCGGGTCCAAGGATCAGGCCCTGGGCAGATCTCTTCATATACGGCTCGGCCGTATTGACTTCACCGATATCATACAGGAAATGATGCCAGAATCTGGAATAGATCAGGTGTCTGGTCACGTGCTCCATGCCGCCGTTGTACCAGTCGACGGGCATCCAGTAATCGATCTTTTTGCGGTCTGCAAAGGCCTTGTCGTTGTGGGCATCACAGTAACGAAGGAAATACCAGGAAGATCCTGCCCACTGGGGCATAGTATCTGTCTCACGTTTTGCCGCGCCGCCGCACTTGGGGCAGGTGCAGTTGACGAAGGAATCAATTTTTGCAAGGGGAGACTGGCCGTCTTCGCCGGGTTCAAAGTCCTTGACATCGGGAAGGCGCAGAGGAAGCTCCTCATAAGGAACGCCCACAACTCCACACTTAGGGCAATGAATGAGCGGAATAGGCTCGCCCCAGTAACGCTGGCGGTTGAAAGCCCAGTCTTTCATCTTGAACTGGACACCTGCGTGACCAATACCCTTCTCGCCAAGGTACTCGAGCATTTTGGCGATGGAATCCTTTTTATTGGTCAGGCCGTTGAGGATGCCGGAATTGACCATCTCGCCGTCACCGGTCCAGGCTTCTTTGGAGATATCTCCGCCCTTGATGACCTCGATGATCGGAATGCCGAACTTAGTCGCGAATTCCCAGTCACGCTGGTCGTGGGCAGGCACAGCCATGATAGCACCTGTACCGTATCCCATCATGACATAGTCAGCGATGAAGATCGGAATCTTTTCGCCGTTTACGGGATTGATCGCAGACAGACCTTCGATCCTGAGGCCTGTCTTGTCCTTGACCAGCTGGGTGCGCTCGAACTCGGTCTTCTTGGCACACTCTGCACGATAGGCTTCTATCTCTGCCATGTTGCTGATACGGTCTGCGTACTTGTCGATCAGAGGGTGCTCCGGCGCCATGACCATGAATGTTACGCCGTAGAGAGTGTCAGGACGGGTGGTATAGATCTCCAGCTTCTCATCAATACCGTCGATGGTGAAGTCTACGAATGCACCGGTGGACTTGCCGATCCAGTTGACTTCCTGCTGACGGATATTCTCCGGATAATCAACATTGTCAAGTCCGGTCAGGAGCTTATCAGCGTATTCGGTGATCTTCAGATACCAGACATCCTTGGGGAGCTGGATGACATCGCTGTGGCAGATATCGCACTTACCGCCCTGGCTGTCCTCGTTGGAGAGAACGACCTTGCAGGAAGGGCAATAGTTGACAAGCGTCTTGTCACGGAAAACAAGACCGTGGTCAAAGAGTTTGCGGAAGATCCACTGTGTCCATTTGTAATAATCATCTCTGGAAGTATCGATCACACGGTCCCAGTCAAAGGAGAAGCCGACGCTCTTGAGCTGATTGGAGAACTTCTCGATATTTTTATCCGTGATGATGCGGGGATGCGTATTGGTCTTGATCGCATAGTTCTCGGTGGGAAGACCGAAGGCGTCAAAACCGATGGGGAACAGTACATTATAGCCCTGCATCCTGCGCTTTCTGGAAATTACTTCAATGCTGGAATATGCCTTGATGTGGCCAACATGCATGCCTGCGCCGCTGGGATAGGGAAACTCTACAAGGCCGTAAAATTTGGGCTTGTCGCTGAAATCCACCGCCTTGAAAATACCGGCGTCTTCCCATTTCTTCTGCCACTTCGGCTCAATCTTTTTAAAATCGTATCTCATGTTAATGCTCCTTTGTCCGGTTAACCATCAATATCTGCTTCTGCCCTTTCCAAAACACAGAATTTTAAAAAAATATAGCAGAAACAAACTTTCAATATAATAATCCAACGAAGGCATATTCGTCAAGCACAGCTGCCCATGGCCACATGTATACAATAAGCCCTTTGGCCAGCCTGACGGACTGACGTAAGGGCTCATTTGTATCCATAAACGTAAAATGAAAGGAAAAGAGATTGGAAATCTATCAGCGTACAGATTACAGATCAAAAACTATCGGCGTAAATACTATGGATCAGAACTCTATCCGGTGACTCTGTCCGGCCTACAGATCAACGGAAATTTCTGTTTCCGAAATGGATGATTGCGGCAAAGCCGGGGCCTGTATGGGATCCGATCACAGGACCCATGGGACAGATCTGAACTTTTGCCCCGGGGTTGATCCGCAGGATCTCATCGCGCATTTTCTCCGCACGCTCTTTACAGACGGCGTGGGCAACGATGACATCGCTGCTGATAGTATCGTCATATGAGCCTTCATAACATTCGAGCAGATATTTGACCGCCCGCTGGACTCCGCGCTGTTTGGAAATATTGATGAGCTTTCCTTCGTCGTTGATCTTGAGGACAGGCTTTAAGTTGAGTACATTGCCGGCAAAAGCTGCTGTTGCCGAGACACGGCCGCCGCGCTTGAGGTATTCCAGGTCTTCGACCATGAACCAGAATCCGATGTCCGGTGCAATCTGCCTCAGATAAGCGGCGTTTTCACTGATTGTTTTCCCCTCATCGCGCCCTTTAATGGCCTGCATCAGCAGAAGGCCTACGCCGCCTGTCGCCCCCAGGGTATCTACGCTCTCGATCTTCACATCGGGAAAATCCTCCATGACAGACTGTGCTGCATTGAGGGAGGAGGCATAGGTACTGCTCAGTCCGCTCGACAGGCACAGATACAGCACATCATGTCCCTGCTCCGCTTCTTTTCGAAATACCTGTTCATACGTATAGGGCGTGATCTGGCTGGTACCTGTGATCGAGCCATCTTTCATCTTCTGATAGAAATGATCCAGTTCCTCTTCTGTCTGCTGCCGGTCCATTACATATTCCTGATCATCGATCATGTATTTCATGGGAATGAAATGGATATTGTTGTCCGTTATATAACTGTTCTCCACATCTATAGAGGCATCTACATATATCTCATACATTTTTCTATTCTCCAAACCTCTGGTCACACCGTAACCAGCAATGGGGTCTTTTCCATTTCAAATTGGCCTTCGCCAACGGAAAACACCCTTGCATCCAGTCAGGACTGCAGGCACCGCATCAGACAGCAAAGTATTTGGTGCGGGTGTGTCCCGTAACAACCACTTTCTCTTTCCTGTACAAAACAGATTATGTAGCTTGAATAAGCAACATATGTGTATTATTATACGATTGTAGAGAGTGCTTACAACAACAAGCTTTCGCGTAAATGTAGTTTAGTGAACGTTTTTACACAATCGTGTATCAAAATACACATATTTACTGCTTATTGTCCCTTTTTTGAGATACTATTGTGGTTTTGGCAAGGACGAAATGAGCTATGGCTGCAGGTTCACAGCCTTCGGCTGTAAGCTATAGAGGTAAAGCAATGCAAAATAGAGAAAATCAGAAAAAACCTGAAAAAAAACGGACGTCCGACAGAACAGACCGCCGTGTCGTCCGTACAAAGAGGAGCATCCGCATGGCATTGACAAAGCTTCTTGCCAGTAAGCCCCTTGGGGAGATCACAGTAACAGAACTCTGTAGAGCAGCGGATATCAACCGCAAGACCTTTTACAATTATTACAGTGATGTTTCTATGGTTGTCGATGAGATCGAGGACGAAATCGCACAGGAGTTTGCCTCTTCTATCAATAAAATCGACTTTCTGGAGATCAGCAATGAACCGGAAGACATTTTCCTGCGCCTTGCCAGGCTGATTGAGAAAGATCTGGAATTTTACGCCAGCGTATTTGCTGCGAATGAACAGACTTCCCTTCTGATGAAGATTGTCACCCCTCTGAAACAGCAGCTCTGGGAAAGCTTTGCAGACACAGTGGGACACGATGCGGAAGAATTTGAGTTTCTGCTCGATTATTCAATATCAGGGATGATCGCAGTCTATAAAACATGGTTCAATACAGGCCGCAAACAAAATATTGAAGACCTGTCCCGCAAACTCAGTATTCTCACCTTCAAAGGCATCAAGGGGCTGGCCAGCATGTGACGACACTGCAATGATTTAAAGCGGACACTACAGAGCAGACAAAAAGGCGCACCGGATAACCGATGCGCCTTTTTCATTATCTGTTTTCAGTGGCTGAACGTCAGAATCAGTCGTCTGCGCCCTCCTCAAGAGCTGCAGCACGTGCTGCTACTTCCTTGGCCTGGACATCAGCGGGAGCCTGCTCATAACGTGCAAACTCATACATGTAATCGCCGCGTCCGCCGGTCATGGAACGGAGAACAGTGCAGTAATCAAACAGTTCGGACATGGGAACTTCCGCCTCGACAACCTGCTTGCCGCCGGGGATCGGGTTCATGCCAAGGACTCTGCCGCGGCGCTTGTTCAGATCGCCCATAACATCACCGGTATAGGAATCCGGGATCGTGACCTTGAGGGAGACAATGGGCTCAAGCAGGACGGGGTTGGCATCCATGATGCCCTTCTTGACTGCCTGGCTGGCTGCGGTCTTGAATGCCATTTCGGAGGAGTCTACAGGGTGGTAGGATCCATCATACAGAGTTGCCTTCAGGCCGACAACAGGATATGCAGCAAGAGGTCCCTTGAGGACGGTCTCGGCAATACCCTTTTCAACAGCGGGGAAGTAGTTCTTGGGAACGCTGCCGCCGACGACTTCTTCATCAAACTCATATGCTTCCTCGAGGTTTCCGGAGGGAGCGAATTTGATCTTAACATGACCGTACTGGCCATGGCCGCCGGACTGTTTCTTATACTTGGAATCGATATCTGCAGTCTTGCGGATGGTCTCACGATAAGCGACCTTGGGCTGGACAGTCTCGATCTCGACCTTGTACTCATTCTTGAGCATGCTCTTGACAACTTCAAGCTGCATGTCGCCGATACCATAGATCAGGGTCTGGCGGTTCTCGGAATCGTTGACCATCTTGAAAGTAAGGTCCTCGGAAGAGATCTTTGCCATCGCCTGGGCGATCTTGTCGATATCGTTCTTATTCTTGGCGTTGTAGCGGACATAAGTATAAGGAGTAGAGATGTCCATAGCGGGATAGACGATCTGCTCTGCCTTTGTGGAAAGGGTGTCACCGGTCTTGGCGTCGCCGAGCTTGGCAAGTGCGCAGATATCACCGGCATGAACCTCGCCGATCTCACTGGTCTTGTTGCCCATCATGATATAGAGCTTGCCGATCCTGAGTTCGGACTCCATACCGGAATCATAGACGGTCTCATCAGTCTTGAAAGTACCGGAGCAGACCTTGATCAGGCTGTAACGGCCGATGAAAGGATCCACGATGGTCTTGAAGATGAATGCGGACTTGGGCTGGGAATCATCATACTTGGCAACGAATTCCTCGTCTGTCTTGAGATTCTTGCCAACTTTGGTGTGGCCGGCAGGATTGGGCATATAGCGTACAATATCGTCGAGAACATTCTCGATGCCGCTGCACTGTGTGGAGATACCGCACTCTACAGGGATCACGGAGCCGTCAAGAATGTTGGCTCTGACCGCCTCGCCGACTTCCTCTGCGGTGAAGGTATCGCCGCCGAAATAGCGCTCCATGAACTCTTCGTTGGTCTCTGCAACGGTCTCCATCAGAGTCTCGTGATACTGCTCAAGATCATCCTGGCAGTCAGCGGGAACATCACAGGGAGTAGACTTCTTGCCGTCCCACTTGTAGCCCTTCTGCTCGATGACGCTGACACAGCCTGTGGTCTTGTCGCCTTCATGAATGGCAAAGTGGAAAGGAACGATCTTAGGACCGTAGAGCTCTGTCAGAGCTTCAATGGTACGGCCATAGTTTGTGTCATTGAGATCCATATCGGAGACATAGATCATTCTGGGCAGATTGTATTTTTCACAGAGATCCCATGCGCGCTCGGCACCGACTTCGACGCCTGCCTTACCGGAGACAACGATGATTGCAGCATCCGCTACGCTGATTGCCTCTTCCACTTCACCGACAAAATCGAAATATCCGGGTGTGTCCAGAATGTTGATCTTGCAGTTCT
>Ga0256405_10004944_pt1 | contig 23954 bp, 18 predicted proteins | sample RumenRJG_02DNA_FD_189096 | JGI IMG/M metagenome (GOLD analysis project Ga0256405, IMG submission 189096) | Bovine rumen microbial communities from Lethbridge, Alberta, Canada - RJG_02 | ecosystem: Host-associated > Mammals > Digestive system > Stomach > Rumen | place: Canada: Alberta... | reverse complement strand
GTAAATTATAGCTAGTTTTTTAAACAATCCATATAGCAAACTTGTTTTCATTGTGCCTTCTTCAAAGAAAAAGTCACCAAAAAGAAAAAACGTGAAATCTACTTGACTTAACTTATTTAATTTATTTTAAAGGGGGATCCGTATGAATAAAATTAAAACCTTAATTGGAATTGGCTTAGCAAGTACATCCGTAATGGCCGGAGTTGTAGTTGCTACAAATGGTAATATTCTTGACTTATCTAGAGCGGAAAATACTTATATCTGTGAAGGCAATATTAGATTAGAACCAAATGGTGACGGAACTTATAAAATCACCCATATTGGTGCAGGAGCAACTACAGTAAATATTTCTAGTGATATTTTAGAAAGATATAACGTTACCACTATTGAAGCTGATGCTTTTGACGATTGTAGAAATACATTAACCGATATCACTATTGATGCTAGTGTGCCTATGGAAGATGGTGCTCTTAGCAATATGGCAAATGAATTAGATATTACTTTCACAGGTGATGTTACGGAAATCACTTATGGTCACATCTTTGAAAACACCACTATCGGAACCATAACTATTCCTGAAACAGTTACTTCTGTTAGTGAAGAAACATTTTATGGTGTAGTAGATACCACCAACTTAATATATGAGGGAACATTTGATAACTTCTGGGGATCTAATGGTGAAGATGGCATTTTCGGTTCCTTATGGAGTGCGTTTAAAGACACAAATGCAGCAGGTAGAACCCCTTCCATGCCCACAAATATTCAAATAGGGGAAAAGACATATCACACAAGCAGTTCTGACTTATCTAGAACAGCAGTGATATATCGTAATTCAAAGAACAAAGACGCTTTTGGTTATAACAGAAATAAAAAATATTATAAAAACGACAAGAATCTCTAAATAGAATTAAGGTTTAGAAACACAAAAAGGCTATCGTTCGATAGCCTTTAATATATTAAAATATATTATTTCTCTTTTCTCTTCTTGATGAGGATTAATGTACCTAATCCCAAGAGAGAAGGAACGATAATAGAAGCGGCAATTAAGGAACCACCACAACCTTTTTTCTTCGGTTTATCAGGTGTGACTGGTTCATCATCTCCTCCACCTCCACCATTAGAGGTATATCTCGCTTCAATCGTACAAGCTTCGGTGATTACGATTCTCGCTATAGAATCACTAGATACCTTTTGACCGTTGATATACCAACCTTCAAAAGTATATCCCTCTTTATTGACTGCACTGATATAGGCGATACCACCGACTTCAATATCTTTCTCAGTAGAACCATCTTCAAATGTGCCATCTACTAAAGTGACATGAACCATCTCTGCCGCAGCGTTTAAATCACGTCCACAGGCATCACATAAACCATTATCATCTTCATCGATATGAGGTTCGATATTACCGACGATTTGTCCGCATTCTTCGCAGACATGATAGTGACCCTCACTATTATGTGACCAACCTTCAGAAACAACGTGTCTAGTATTTAATAAAACATCATCTAATGAGACTTCATGATAATGTCCTTCTTCTAATAAGAAGACTTCATGACATTCGGAACATTCGTAATATTCAATATTGCCTTTCTCAGTACATGTTGGTTCTTTAGCTTCATGTTTGACATATGTATGTCCCTTAGCTTCTAAGATTAAGGTATTATAGTTCACTTCATGACCATCATTATCAAAGACTCTATCACAATATTCACAACCCTTATGAGCAGCGACACCATCATCACAGCATTTCGCTGGTTGTTCCGCGATATTGATAAGATGTAAGTCCATGGTCTCCACAATTTGACCACAGCCATAGCAAATTACTTCTACTTTACCGGTATCGTGGTTACATCTCTCATAACGAGAATCTTGATGTAAACAATCACCCATAATATTGATTTGGAAAGTATTAGAATCTTGATATTGACCAGTTTGGACATATAAACCTTTGTAGTGGGTGACACCACCACCATCATAGGTCATATCTAGAATTTCTCTCACATCATCATAATAGATTCTGATGAAGGCATTTAATTGACCATCATAATCATCGCTGTAGCGGTCTTCACCGCTTAAGCTATTATTGAAGTTTTGATAATTAAATGTCGGTAAGTTATTACGGTTATAGCTCTCACTCACCTTGACCATCGATTGAGAAGCGTTCTCGACATATAATTCATATTTAATAAAAATATCATATTCGGTTAATGAACCTAAGCTCGCACCATTTTCATCATAGACATTGCTATTAGCGATAATGCCACTATCATAGGCTATATAATAAGAGGTATTACCGACATCGAAGTTACCGATAATCTCCGCATTATTAGTCTTGGTGACATTGATAATATCTGGGCAATTATCTTTTGGAGCGCAGGTAATATTAGTTAATAAACCTTTATTACCAAATATTCCTCTTAATGATTCGTTGTCATAATATGGTGCGTTATTAGAACTACCATAGATAGAACCATCTAATGTATATGTACCTGCGGTGGGTAATTCTAAAGTCACTGATACTTTATAATGTCTCACATTATTACTATCACTCACTAAGACTTGTTCCGGAGCGATAGTCATACCACAAGCGAGTTCATCGCAATAGATATCACCAAAGCCATAATAATTAGACATCACAGAGGAATTCTTATAATGCAAGTCGTATTCATAAGAGACAGTAATAGAATCACCGACTTCACAACTAATTTCTTCTGGCATCTCACTAGTGAGTTCGATAGTGATATCGTGTTCATGAGAATACACCATCACTTCCACATAATTGGTTCTAGCGATACCAGTATGTCCATTAACGGTATTGATAACTTCGCAATAATAATACCAAATACCAACACCCGGATTAGTAAAGGTTGGTTCTTTCACTGTTTTACCAGTATAAGAATATTCTTTATATTCCGGATTAGGATCGGTTTCATTCTCATCAAATGCCGTTAAGGATTTATACCATTTAAAGGTAATGCTGCCGTTATAATCGGGGGCTTTATAATCTAAATATCTAATGGTGATATTTTGATCGCTTTCTTCAAATCTACCAGCGCGAGGTTGAGTAATAATCTCTGGGATACCAGCATCTCTATAAGTTAAGACACAAGCTTCCGATTTACTAGTTAAGGAGACATTACCTCTTCTATCGGTGACATAACAGTAGAATTTATAAACACCAACTTTATCATTTCGACAAACGGTTAAATTCGGTGTTTGAGTACCGGAATATCTAATATTAGTGGTATTTTGGTCCATAATCTTAGATTGTGTGCCATTATCATTTTCAATGTACCATTGATATGTTAAATCGTTAGCCTCAGCGTCACCGATAACGGATACTTGGATTAATTCTTCCGTGCCTAACGCTAAAGTTCTATCAGCGTAATCTTTTCTGACAATTAATTGATTTAAGTTCTTACCAGTTAGGACAATAGGGTCAGAGACAACTTCCTCGGAGAAGAAGTCATAACTACCACTGGTCTTCACGGCTTGAATACCTAAGAAGAAATATCTATTGCCAATATAATTAGTGGTATGGGAATAAGAGGATTTAGAAGCACCAGAAATAGGTGTGGCTTCAGAATATTTATCGGAATAACCGTAATACCATTGATAGGAATATCTCGCTCCTTCGGTGCATCTTAAGGATTCCACATTAGTGCACTTCATAGTGACTACTTCATCATAGACAGCAGTAATGGCACTGGTATCTGAACCTTTATCATTAAATTTAATCACTGGTTTAGCACCACTGATTGTGGTGTTCACTAAGATATGTACTTCATCAGTAGTCTTAGTGGCTTCGATACCATATTTATTAGTCGCGGTAATCTTACAGTTAATCGTGAAATCACCGACATTAGAAGATTTAAATACATATAGACCATAACCACGTTCCACTTTACTTGTGCCTAAAGTATTGTTTCTAATGGTCCATTCATAGATATGTCTTTGCGCACCACGATAAGGATAACTATCGGGATGACTATATTTTGTATAGATCGTGACTTTTTCATTAACAGCAAGGGTCTTATCATTTTGCGATGCTGCGATATTAAAGGATAAGAAAGCATTTAAGGCGATAGTTTGATTGAGGATAACGTTGATAACCTTACCCACTCCCGAAACACTGGCTGTGTACCATAAGTTATATAAATCACCATCGGGGATATCTTCGATACTACTAACTTGAACCGCATCACTTAATTGTGATTTTTGATAAGAATATCTAATTTCTGCTGCGGATAAATAAGCATCCGCCATAGAAGCATAGGTTGTGCCATTATATTGATAAGCGAGATTGATACCATCATCACTATAGGCATCGGCCCATTTCGTATTGATGCTATTCTTCATCGTTTGATACATCGTCTCTTTAGTGAATCCATCATTTCTCTTGCTACCTTGAACACTAAATAAGGAATGGATATTAAATTTACCACCATAGATATGGAAATTATTCTTACTAGCAGCTTTTGATTGGAAGAAGAAAGGATTGAAACGTTCAATCGTTCCACCGGAGATATTGATCTTCGCATTTGTTCCTAATGTATCACCTTGATAGCCAGGGGCGACATGTTCCACTGACCAAGAGTAAGCAGCGTTTTGACCGGTGATATTACCACCGGAGATATTGAGTTTCACATCGCCGCCTAAACCGAAGCACATGCTGATATATTCTGAACCTTCGGTCATGGAATAGCTTCTCCATCCGGCATCGATAGAACAACCATCCCTAATATTAATCGTGCCACCATAAGCGGATATCGCACGATATGTGCCGATAACTGTGACATCTCTTAGAGTAATCATACCTTCCATTACTGCAATCGTGCTCTTATAGTAGATATCACCTTCTAAAGCAAATTGGGCAAATGGTTTAATCTGTCCATTAACTACAGTGATGTTTCCGCTAGGTGTCACATGTAAGACACCGGGATTTGTGCCACAAAGAACATAACCATTCATGTTAAGGTATTTATTACTCTTAACATCTAAGAAGTGATCGTTATGATCGGTGTAGATATTGGCCTTCATGTTGATGTAATAACTATTTTGCGATCCTAAATAGGTTCTTAATTCATTAATATCATCGGCTTCCACTACTTCATAATTTGTAGAACCAAAAGTCTCTAGTACTTCTTCATCTTCCTGCGCTGCATGGACTGCTACAGTATCGTGATGTAACGCCAATAAAGCGGCAGAAAAACCAAGAGATAATACTAAAGATAACGTAATAAAGATATTGCGTCTTTTCATAAATTATTATCCTCCACTACCATATTAGAATGGTAACACACTAAAAAATGTATATATGGGTATATAGCGTACCCACGTGGGTGTAATAACTTTTATAAATAAAAAGAGTCATCCTATAAGGACAACTCTTCATTATTTTTAATGAGTCTTAATTATTTCTTCCAAGAGAATTTGACATCACTCTTGCCGTAATCGCTGACTTTACCTTTGGTGGTTAAGACATAACCGAATTTATCGAATGTTATGGTGTTTGTGCCATCATCATCTTTTTCAACGATTTTGAAGCCACCACCGACATAATAGGTGACGCCTTCTTCTTCTTTACCAGCGTAATCGACTGCGCGTAATTGTGATAAAGCTGTCGCGATTGAACCATTGACTAAATCGCCTTTGGTCATTTCCCAGCCACTATCTTTCTTTTCGAAGATGTTGTCTAATGTGATTTTGACAGAATTGGTTTCGATTGTGCCTTTAATGGTGAGTTTTGCGTAACCAGGATCTCTTTGAGAAGCGGCTCTAGCTTCTTCTTGGAATTTTTCAAATGAGCATTTGGATGGACCACAGGCTGTCAATAGGACTAACGCTGCTGCGCCCATAACGATTTTGTTTAAAACTTTCATCATAGTCTCCTTAATATCTAAAAATATTTTATCACTTCTTATAGTGATGACATTATTTTTTTATAGAAATTTATATGGATTATTTACTGATAGATATAGAAGATGTCTTTAGGACAAATTGTCCCGATACTTCTTGTAAAACCACTAAGATGGATTGATTAATAGTTCTAGAAGTAGATACTTTAACATTTAAATTAGAAGAACCCTCTAAAGAAAAATCATTGAGTTCTTCATCATATAATGAGAAATAATAATTCTTATTCGGATTAGCATTATCACTCACATAATAGATACCACCTTCAATACCGCTGACTCTACTATGAGTGAGATATGTAGCGTTAGAATAACCGGTAAACTCTTTAATAAGGCTTACAGAGCAATTATCGATATTAAAGGAATAAATACCTAAGGTATCGTTATAAACCGCGAGTAAGCGGTTATTAGAGATATAATCGGTGATGATTTTATCGTATTTAAATCCAAAGACAATCTTACCATTAGGATTAATCGCACCGAATTTACCATTTCTCTTACAGATGATTAAATTAGCGTTATCAACCTTTTGGGGATACATATTAGTTAAGATAGATATCTCATTTAAATTACCATCAAAAATGGTCTTAGATATCGGATCATAATAGTTATTACCAAATCTCTCAAAAGAGGAGATGTGGATACCGGTAACATTATCATGCAATAAACCGGTTTCATCGATGATATATGTCTCAATCGTGTTAGATAATATCTTCTTATTAGAGATAATCTTCATATTCGCATAGCAATATTCATAAATGTTCTCTTCATTCTTTAAAGAAGAAACTGTGTTATCACCTTGTAAGACAAAATTAACTTCGATATCTTCTTTCTTCGCATTTAAATAATTGATACGGCATGTCTCCAAGGAATAACGGACACCATTACTATCGATATAGTCATAGTTATTATTGTTCTCATCTAAACGCACACTATTTTGATAGATGAGGTAATCACCCACAAAGAACTTCGTATCCGCACTTGGATCAGTAAAGGAAGCAGTTTCAATATTGTTATCATCAAAGACGACATAACGCCCGCTGTTCTTGTATCTTGTATAACCAGGATGACCATATTCATCTAAAGAGACATATTCAATACCTTGTAAGGATGAACCACTGCCATATTGGTCATCATCACTATCTAAGACTTTTAATAACGTGGGTACCCCATTACTATAAGTAAAATATTGATGTCTTTCTGATTCTCCAGTGCCGAAGATGATATCGCAATAATCTCTATTCTTATCATCGATACCACTATTGATGACTAAGGTCACAAATGATTCATAGCTGTTATCAATAAGAACATTACCTAAACCATCATAGATTGTTGTTAAACCATCTAATGTTATCTTTAAATATCCACCAGCGACATTAGAGGGGAATGTCACATAGTCATTAATCGATAAATCACTAGCGATAAATTCATTTGTGGTGACACTATAGAATGTCTTTCTACTATCTTCAGTAGTAATGATTAAGAAACCATTAGAGTAATCGATATCTGCAATATTCTCTAAGAGTATATCTTTATCTTGGAGATTATATTGACCATATATATATTTCTTCTCATCTTTAGTGTTCGCTTTTAATAATAAATTATTAACAACATCACCTTTCTTGTTGCTATGTTTATCTTTATTACATCCTGTTAATAACACTAAGGATAATAATGACAATGTGAGAACACTGATCTTATTCATACTAAAAAGATATATCCTATAATTTTATTTTTCAAATAATATGATGGTTTAAACAAATTTATTATTATTCTTTTATACCTATTTTGTATTTACATTTGTATATACATTTTTTAAAATAATAATATGAAAAAAGACACTATTATTAATTTAAGAATTAGCCAAGAAATCAAAGATAGATTCCAAGAAATCGTAGATCGAGAAGGCTTCACTATGTCACAAATACTAGAAGCTAGTATGAAAGACATTGTTTCTAGAAACTACATTCCTATTTATATCAAAAGCAAAATTGAAAGAAAGAGAGAACCCATTATCACAATTCCCTTTATTAAATCTTGCTTAGAGACCACTATTGAGAAAACAACAGATAAAGTTAAAAGCGTTTCTTTGTTCGGTTCTTATTCTACAGGTACTGCTACACCATCAAGTGATGTTGACTTATTTATAGAAACGGATGATGACTTTTCTCTATTCGATTTAGCGGATTTAAAAAAGAGCTTAGAAAAAGCCCTTGGAAAGAAAGTAGATTTAGTAACAAGAACTGATGATGAATATTTCACCAATCATATCAGAAGAGAAAAAATCACATTGTATGAAAGAAGATAGAAATCGTACTAGGCGCTCGGCCAAGTACGATTTTTTCTAAACCATTCGGTTTCTTTTAATATAGTGTTATTGTTACTTCCAGTAACAGTGTAACCACTACCACTTTCACAATAGAATAAGATATTACCATTCATCGATTGATATCCTGGTTCTACATCACTCACAACTGTGGTGACATAAACCTTATCAGTATATTTACCAATTCTATTAATCGCATCTTGTGCGGGGAACATATTATCAGGATTAGATGTATATTCATCAGAACCGGCACAGCAACAGATACACACTGTTTCTGGTTTAATAACACTTAATAACGTATCGGTGTTAGCAGTATAACTACCATGGTGACCACCTTTAAATAATTCCACTTCTGGTAAAGCATTAGACGCTACTAATGAAGCTTCACCATCTTTTTCTAAATCACCAGTGAATAAATAATGATTATCACCTTGGGTAAATAAGGTACAAACGGAATAGTCATTTTCATCACTTGTGTTAGTTTCATAGAACTTTTGATAGAGAATTTCCATAGTAATTCCCGCGGATAATTCATAAATTTTATGAGCACCGTTAGTTTCTTTAACACAGTCTAAAGCTGTATAATGCTTCGCTCCAAGAGCGATTTCCGCATCTCTTGCCGCAATATAATCGGTATAGACTTTAGAGGTTGTATTATGCAAGGCAAAATCAATAATAGTTTCAACTTCATATTTAGCGAAGATACCAGGAGCAGCATTGGTACCGACAAATCCGGCGATATGGTCTTGGTGTGCGTGTGTAGCGATGACATATTCTAATTTACCATCTGTGCAATATTGATCCACAAACGCGGATATTGTCGCGGCAGAACCATTTCTACTACCAGCATCGATTAAAATATCGGTTTCACCTGCTTTAATATATGTACAGTCACCAGTATATTTATTACCTAATTCTAAGAAGTTGATAGACATCTCAGAAGCATCACTGACAATGATTTGTCTAGTTAATGATTTAGAGAAACTCTCATGATTAATTTCATATTTCGCGGTAAATGAGGCTTCCACATCAGTGGCAATTGCGGTGACGCGTTCATTATCTTTATTAAAATAACTGGTAACAATCTCATTAGAGATATCTTCACCTTTGAAGGTGGCAATCGCACCTTCTTCCATATAAGTACCACCGATAGAGACATATTGTTTAGAACTACCTTTAAGTTTTAAGGTTAAATCAGATTCTTTAGGTCTATCCATGGCGGGTTTGACTAATAAGAAATAGATAAGAGCAGCCGCTCCAGCAAGTACTAGTGCCACCACCAATAAGATGATGACAACTGTTGGATTCTTCTTCGCTGCTTTAGCCACTTTCTTCACAACTTTTTTCGTAGTTCTTTTACTCGCCATAATATTTACCTCTAACAATACTTATCTAACAAAATCATTATAGCAAAATAAAATAAAAAACATAGACAGTTGTCTATGTCTTATCTATTCAACCAATACGCCACTGCGTCAGGTGCCCATTCGCCAGCGACACATCCTTGACCTAAGCCAACACCATGTCCTGCACGATAATATTTTTGATACATACAGGGGATATTATTATGTAATAAGGAATCAATTAATAAGTCACTATCTTTATAAGGAACAGAACGATCTTTATTGCCTCTCCATATATAAGTCTTAGGATATCCACTTCTTATCTGTTTATATAGATTACCAATTTCAAAGGCTTCCTTATCATTATTACCTGCGAAATATTTCTTCGTGGTTCTATGAGTTAATCCCTTTTCCATAGAAGTAACGGGATACACTAACATAAGCATCGATGGTTTAGGTAAGTCATATTTACCATAACCATATTGTTCTACACCGAATAAACCGCACATATGTCCACCGGCAGAAAATCCACATAAAGCATAATTTGATAAATCTAAATGATAGATATCTCTAATATCTTTTAAAGCGTGAGCGATATCTTCAAGAGGTGCGGGATAATGAGCTTTATCTTTAACGCGGTATCTTAAAACAAAAGCATTGATACCTTGGCTTTGAAAATATTTAGCGACAGGATGTCCTTCGATAAAAGCAGCGATCATTCTATATCCACCACCAGGGCACACTACTACGATAGGAGCATTCTTATCTTCCACTAAATAGGGAGTTAACTCATATTCATTCGCATGTGCGCATTCTTTGTTATATTTATGCCACGCTAATAAGTCCATAATCTTTACACAGTGTTTATATTCTATAAGAATTAGATTTATCTTTCAAACATTAATAAAAGGACCCTTGAAGTGAAGGGCCCTAATATTAGATTAGATTTATTCTTATAAAAGGAATAATGCAATCTGAGCAGCAGCTTCGCTAGCAGCAACGGCAGCCACAACAACAACCACAATGATGTAAACGATCCAGAAGACCAACATCGCAGCACTTAAAATGATGGACACAATCGCGACTGGCTTTGCGATTTTGGCAAATGTTTTAAATGGTTGATTTTCAACTTCACCATCAATCTTCTTTAAGAATGATAAAGCGATAATACCTAAAACGAAACCAACCACTGCAGCAGATGCAAAAAATCCAACGGCAGCTAAGATGAATGCGATTAAAGCATTCTTACAATTTGGAGTTAAACCACCTTGTTGTTCTTGTTCTACAACTCTATTTTCTTCTTCCATAATAAAGTTCTCCTTATAACAATAAGTTAACTAGTTTTATTCGTATTTTTCAATATAACGATAATAAACAAAAACAAGAATTTGAAAACAAAAAAGAAAAGAGAGGATTATTTCCTCTCTATAACTTATAGTTTAATAAGAACTATTCAGCTTTTTCTTCTTCTTTTGGTTCTTCTTTTGGTTGTTCTGCGTTAGCTTCTTGGCTACCAGCGATGATACCGACGATGCTACCAGCAATGTATAAAGGATTGCCTGCTAAAACACCAAAGACGATTAATAAGATAGCGGCTTTAAGGTTATTGGGTCTGCATTGGAGAGCTTCACCTTCGAGTTTACCGACTAAAATCAATAAGACTAAAATGAGGGCACCCCAAACTAACATACCGATCATACCACCAATATCATCAGTAACAGCAGTTTCATTAACGATAGAGACGATTAATAAAATGGTGTAAATGACAAATACGAGAGCAGCGATACCTAATAAAACCCAGTTAATGATCGCACCGATTCTGTAAAGTGTTTTTTGTGTATTTCTCATACTTTTTCTCCTTTTGAGTGATTAATATTATAACACTATTTGTTATAAGTAAACATTAAAAGCGTTTTTTCACCACTAATTCGGGTTTACCAATTGTGACTAATGTATCATCAGGGATTGATTCGGTTAAAAAGACGTTACTACCAATAGTCACTCTATTACCGATAGTGACATTACCGCCTAAGATAGAAGCACCACTATAAAGGGTGACTTCATCTCCGATAGTCGGATGTCTCTTTGTGCCTTTCATCTTAATACCTTTAGATAAAGATAAAGCACCTAATGTGACACCTTGATAAATTTTCACTTTCTTACCCACCACTGCGGTTTCACCGATAACAATACCAGTACCATGGTCGATAAATAATGGACATCCTATCTGTGCGCCTGGATGGATATCGACACCGGTAAAGACATGAGCTTCTTCAGCGATAATACGCGCATATAAGAATTCTTTTAAGACATATAATTCATGAGCGATTCTGTAGTGTCTAATTGCTTTGAATCCTGGATAGGCTAAGATAACTTCCTCTTCACTATCGACTGCGGGATCGCTTTCCATATAGAACTTCAAATCTTGTTTTAATTCTTCTCTGACACGTGGAAGAGTAGAGACAAAAGCTTCCGCTTCTTTATTATCATCTTTAATAGCTTCTAAATATAAGAATTTAACTTTGTTAATATCATCGCTACAACCGAGGACATAATCTTCCGCGGCTGAATAGAAATTAGAGACATCTTTATTACAAATCATAGATACATATCCTCCTATTTAATAATGAATTTACTTCCATCAATAATAATCGATGATTGATAGAATTCTTTAAATGCCTTAATAGCATAATCTATATCATAAGTACCGGCAGTTTCAAAAGAAGAATGCATCGCTAATTGAGGTAGACCGATATCCACTGATAAGAAGGAGATGTGGCTTAATAAGATATTACCTAATGTAGAACCACCTCTCATATCACTTCTATTAGTGAAGAATTGATAGGGAGCGTTAGCCTTTTGACAAATCTTCTGGAATACCGCAGAAGATATCGCATCACTTGTATATGATTGTGAGGCATTAGATTTAATCGCGATACCTTTATTCATATAGGCCTTATTATTAGGATCGGTAATACCTGGGTTATTGGGATGTACCGCGTGAGCGTTATCCGCACTGATAAGGAAGGAATTAGCCTTAGAAACCTCGTAATTTAAGCCTAATTTATTAGATATTTGCTTTAATATAGCTTCTAAGAAGTCACTATCCGCACCTTGTCTAGAGGCGGAGCCCACTTCTTCATTATCCGAGATATATAGGACATTAATCGCTTCTTTATTATGAGATTCCGCAAAAGCTTTAGAGGAAGTAAAGACGCATTCTAAGTCATCTAAGCGAGAGGAAGAAACAAACTCTTTCTTCTTACCCCAGAGATAACCGAACTCACGGTTATAGAGATATAAATCAAAAGTTAATATCTCTTCTGATTTAACATTTAGATTCTTACTTAATAATTCTCTTAGAGGAGAGCCTTCTAATTCTTGAGCGATAAAGGCTTGCATATCACTCGCAGGATTAAAGCGATATCCGGTATTCACTTCTCTATTAAAGTGGATGCATTGATTAGGAATCATGACTATGTCATCTTCTAAATTGATAAGTCTAGTTTCTATCTCATCATCTCTATTAATTAATACGCGACCAGCAATGCCTAATGGACGATCTAACCATGTCGACATGATAAGCCCACCATAGACTTCTACATTAATACGATTATAGATATCACTTCTCCCATCCGCGTTAGGTTTAATCTTTAAACAAGGGGAATCACTATGGCTAGCAATTACATGATATGGAGCGAAGTCTTTAATATCTTCACCGATATCTAGAGCGATTAAAGAAGAACCATTTCTTACAAAGAAAACTTTATCTCCTCTATTAACATTAAATGATTGAGATTCTAATAATTCTTGATATCCCGCTTCTAAAAGAAGTTTCTTCACATTATCGACAGCAAAGAATGAAACAGGACTATTATTAATGAAATCGATTAATTCATAACCTAAAGATATGACTTGTTCATCATTACTATCTTTAGCGTTACTTCTTTCCGGTTTTTCTGCATTAGATGGTATTAGCCAACTCTTACCTTGTAAAACCGCACCGGGAATACGACCTTGTTGGCAATAATTTCTCACACTTCTTTCCGATAGTTGAAACTTTTTTGCCGCTTCAGGAATAGACATATATTTCATATAATCAAATATCCTCCTCTATTCATGACATATTATACATTATTTTATGTATCATAAATTATAGTTTTTACTATATTTTGAATATTTCTTAATAATTAATATTATTTTTATTTCCTTTATCGGCAATATTTCACTAGATATTTGACTATTTTTTCTAAGCGAAAAAAAGATTAAAATAATTTCTATGAAAAAGATTTCGAAAGAGAAATTCAAAAAAATCATCAAGATTATCATCGTCTTATTAGTAGTCGCTAGTATCAGTGTTGGATTATATTTCCTCTTAAGAGCATTCGGTTTAACCGATGTTAATGTCTTAAAGGATTATTTAAGAAGAACAGGACCATGGGCTATTCTCGCTTATATTGCCTTGCGTGTTGTGGCGACGATATTCTTATCATTTATGCCCGCTTGTTCGATGATCTTTGATCTCCTCTCTTTAGCGGCTTTTGATTATTTACCCCCTATCGTTATCTTCCTCATCTGTTTAGCTAGTATTGTATTAACATCTGTAGTTATGGATCTAATCGGTAGATTCGGTGGCAATAAAGCCATCGTGAAGATATTAGGCCAAGAAGAATATGATGAGGCCAAAGATCTCATCCAAGAAAAAGGTATGGTTTATGTACCGGTTATGTACTTATTACCGATCTTCCCTGATGATGCGATATGTATGGTTTCTGGTGCTACAAAGATGAACTTCTGGATTCACTTTTTAGAAATCCTACTTTGTAGAGGCATTGGCTGTGCAACAGTCATCTTTGGTGTGCAGATTATTCCTAATGAAGTATCATCCTTCACTAGTACAAATCCATTAGATTATCTCCGTGTCGGTTTATTAATTATTTCCTATTTATTATTACTATTCTTCTTAACAAGAAAAATTGATAAGTGGTTAACTGCTTATTTAAAGAAGAAACATCTTAACAATAAATAATTTGGAGAAGCGAGTGATAAAGGTATCACCCGCCCCCTGAGTCCTCCATTGATAATCCCTCAATACGTGATATAATAATGTTGGTATCTGGGAACCATAGTCACGTGGCTATGGCTCCTTTTCTTTTCTACCTACGTAGTAAGTAGAGAATTAACACCAACATCATCATTACCAAGATGAGTTCTATCATGTTCCCTTCTATTAAGGAGGTAGGAGAATCCGAGGAAATCATATTTTTTCATGATTCTCTCCACGGAGGATTTCACCCTCCTACTTAGTAATAGTGAAAAAATGACCAATTTGTCTTAAAAAAATTTAAAAAAATAAAAACTTTTTATATTTTTGGTGTTTATCTCGGTATTTTTCACTAAAAAATAATCAATTAGTGGTTGCTATACAAAAATAATAGGCATAGAATAATGGCAAGAAAAAAGTGATTATGACTAGAAAAGCATTTTATTACTTTTATGGCTATTATTACCCAGGAGACAATCAATAGGATCTTGGCTTTTTAGCTTAAAGGTGTTGTTGATTGATAATTGATAGCACCGAATAAAAATAAGAAGAGATGTTTGGTGCTAAAAACAACACCAAACTTTTTATTTAAAGGAGACATATTTATGAAAAAGAAAATTCCCACTCTTCTCGCACTACTCGCCCTTCCACTCGCATCAGGATTAACCGCTTGTAATTCTAATGAAGTGACCATCGGTATTTTACAACCAGTCCAACACCCCGCTTTAGATGCAGCCCGTGAAGGATTCACCAAAGCCATCGAAGAAAGTGGCGTTAAAGCCAAGATCGTCTATCGTAATGCCGGTGGCAATGATGCTGATCAAAATACCTACGCTAAAGATTTAGTGGATACCTCTAAATTAGTGTTAGGCATCGGTACTGGTGCCACTCAAGCCTTAAAGGGTGCAGAAGATAATGCTGGTTATTCTAAACCATTATTATTCACCGCTGTTACTGATCCAGTCGAAGCCGGTTTAGTCAAATCCAAAGAGAATACCGAAGGATTTGTCTGCGGCACTACCGATGCTAATCCAGTGGAAGAACAAATCGCTTTAGTTAAAGAATTTAAAGCGGATGCTAGTAAAGTGGGAATCATGTATACACAAACAGAAATCAATTCTAAAGTCCAAGCTGATCAAGCGGAAGCCGCAATTCAAGCAGCTGGTATGACTGCCGTAATTAAGACATGTAGTAATTCCAGTGATATTAAAGCCACTGCTCTTGCTTTAGCAGATGCTGGTGTTGATGCTATTTATGTTCCAACCGATAATAATATCGCCGCTAATATGAATGCAATTAATGATGCTGCTACTACCAATCATGTTCTCGTCGTCTGTGGTGAAGAGAACATGCTAAAATCCGGTGGCCATGTCACACTATCAATCGATTATTTCGGTTTAGGTTTTGATACTGGTAAAATGGCTGCGGAAATCTTAAAAGGCAACAAGAAACCAACTGACTTCCCAGTCGTTCCTGTAGCGGCCAGTGCCTGTTCTTATGTTTTAAGTAATACCAATTTAACTGCTGCTGGCCTTACTTTACCAGAAGCGATGCTTAACGCTCATACATGGAGAGATATTAACGCCTAATATATGGATTTCCTTAATATTGTTTTTAACATATTAACGAGTGGATTACCCTGTTGCTTATTAGCTATCGGGGTTTTCCTCACGTTTAGACTATTAGATTTTGCGGATATGACCGCAGAAGGTAGTTTCTTATTAGGTGCTGCTTTAACAGCGTCATGCATCTATAATGGGATGAATCCCTTCTTGGCGACATTATTAGGCATGCTCGTTGGTATCGTCTGTGGTATTATCACAGGCATGCTTAATAGATTATTAAAGATCCCGAAGTTATTAAGTGGCATTATCACCCTAACTGCATCGATGTCTATTGCCATGCTCATCATGGGCATTACTAGACCGAGTCAAATCTTCGCTACACAAGTCCCCCTATCATTATCAGAAGGGCATAAGACTATCTATTCCATCTTCTATAATTCTTCTTTAAATAAGATGGCCCCTGATTTCCCTTGGAATAAACTTATTGAAACCAGTGTCATGGTCGTTGTTGTTCTAGTGATGATTGTCGCTATCTATTATTTCTTTGGAACCGAATATGGTATGGCCATTAGAGCGACAGGAATGAACGAAAAGATGGCAAAAAGTCAGGGAATTAACACGAATATCTCATCAATAAGCTGTGTGGCTATCTCTAATGGTTTAATCGGTCTAGCGGGTGCTTTATATGTCCAAGATGCCTTAAGTGTCTCCACTGTCAGTGCGACTGGTTATCTCGTTATCGGTTTAGCGTCTATCCTCATCGGTGAGGCGATATTCGGTAAACGTTCCTTCAAGAACTGGTTAATCTCTGTCGCCTTAGGCGCTATATTGTATTTCACGATTATCACTATCGCTATTAGATTAGGATTCCCAACTGAACTTAAGAGCTTGTTATACGCGATATTAATCACTATCGCTTTATGTATTCCTTTAATTAGAAAATTAATTAATAAAATTATTAATAAGGTAAGGAGGAAAGAACAAACATGTTAGAACTAAAAAATGTCACTAAAGTCTTCAACCTCACCGGCAATAAAGAAGATAAGAGAATCGCTTTAGATAATATTAATTTACAAATTGAGTCCGGAGAATTTGTCACCATTATCGGTGGTAATGGTTCTGGTAAATCCACGACTATGAATGTCATCACCGGTGTGGTCAAACCCGATAAAGGTAAAGTCTTATTAAATAATGTCGATATCACCAATATGGATGAACATCAACGTTCCGCCTATTTCGGTCATGTCTTCCAAGATCCGATGATGGGTACTTCTGGTGATATGTCTGTCTTAGAGAATCTAGAGATTGCCTATTTAAGAGGTAGAAAACATTCTCCCTTTATCTGGGGATTTAAGAAATCTCATAGAGAAGAATTTATTAGAGAACTCAAGAGATTTGATTTAGGCTTAGAAGATCGTTTAAATCAAAAGGTCGGTGTCATGTCCGGTGGACAAAGACAAGCCCTCACCCTCTTGATGGCCACTATCCGTAATAAACCGACACATAAGATGGTAGAAAGAGATTACATTAAGTTCTCGGAAAAAGACCATAATGTGGCAAAGAAAGAATTTGAAGATGTCTATAACCCCGCATTAAAAGAATTTAAAGAGGGAAAGAAACAGATTCAAAATGATAAATCTTTAAATCGTAAAGAGAAGAGAGAAAAGATCAATGATTTATATGATGTTTTTGACCGCAAGGTGAGGCGTTTCGACTTAACTAAGCAAATCCTCTTGCTCGATGAGCATACCGCGGCCTTAGACCCGAAAACCGCGAAAAAAGTCCTAGAATTAACGGATAAAATTGTCAAAGAGAATGAGATGACCACTTTGATGATTACTCATAATATGAAAGATGCAATAACTTATGGCAATAGATTAATCATGTTCCATATGGGTCATATCATCTTCGATGTCAAAGGTGAAGAAAAACAAAAATTAACGGTGGAAGATTTATTAAAGAAATTCGATGAAGCCGATTTAAAAGCCGAGCAAGAATAGCTCGGCCTTTATTTTAATAATTATTATTAATTATTAAAGAGCGACTTGACCATCGCTACAAATGACATACATCGCGGGGATGTTCTTTGACCAACCACTGCCTTTGGTCACTTTACCCCATTGTTCTTTCGTGCCTGCATAATTGATTGTACTTAAGGAGGTATCACCATTAAAGCAACTACCACCAATCTTAGTTAAGGAAACTGGGAGATTAATCGTGGTTAAAGAAGTACATTGTTGGAAACAATAAGGGCCAACAATTTTGATGCCTTCTGGGACGGTAAATGTGGTAAATCCCGCTTCTTCAAATAAGTTTTGTTTATATTCAGTGATATTTCCACCATGGTTAACTGTGGTTAATTTTGGACAATGTGCGAACATATAAACATCAGTAATGTCATTTAAGAATGTCACTGTGGTTAATTCGGTGCAATAGTCGAATTGGTGACCTTGTGCACCACTTCTACCTAATGTTTGAACTGTGCTCGGAATTGTTACAGAAGTTAATGATTCACAATGCACGAATGCATGTCTCATAATGGCTTGTAATCCTTCGTGAAGAGGAGCTTCTAATAATGATTCACAATTACGGAAGGCATATTGTTCAATAATTCTTGTATTTTCACCAATATCAACAGTTATTAGGGCTTCACAATGATCGAAGCAGTAGTCTGGAACTATTTCTAACCCCTTTTCAAAGGTAACTGATTCTAACATTTTACAATTATCGAAGGCCGCTCTTAAGACAGGTTGATCACCTGTAACTATCACGCTCTTCAATGATTTGGGTAAGTAATAATGGGGAGTGGTACCACTGATATTTAAGTTGGGTTGAGCGGAATAAGAATCAGGATAGGATGCTTCACCAAAGATTGCGCCAAATGGTGTTAATTTGCTAACTTCTTCCGCATCTTTAATACAGCCGACATAAGGAATAGTTAAATTTGTTAAGCTAGCCATCGCGGCTAAAGAACCAGGTTGAATGAGTTCTACTTGTTCAGTAAGTTCTAAAGAATTTAAGGACACTTTTTCAAAAGCTTTAACGGATAATATACCACCCGTATCTTTAAAGTTCTTTAATGTAGCGGGTAAATAATAAGTTTGTGTTTCGGTAATAACTTCAACACCGCCTTCATACATCTCGCTATCGAATAATGTGCCTAAATGTCCATATAAAGGAATAGCGATAGTTTCAATAGAAGTACATCCTTGGAATAATAGCCAACCGATTTCTTGTAATTTATTTTCTTCATTATTCGCTAAGAAAGTGGTTAAGGAAGAACATTGGTTACAAATAAAGTTGCCTAATTTAGTAACAGAATTAGGAATGATTAATGTTTGAATACCAGACGCGGAGAAAGCGAAGTCATTAATTCTCTTCAAATTATCACCAGTAAAGTTAATAGTTCTTAAGCCTTCGCAGAAATCAAACGCTCTTTCACCGATAACTTCCACACCAGCGATATTGACGATATCTAAATTCTTACAGAACCCGAACGCACCATAAGAGAGGTTACCACCTAAAACAGTGACTGTCTTTAATCCGGTAGGAATATAAGAAGTAGAGGAGTTATTAGAAGTATAGTATTGTTTAGTTTCTGTTAAACCTTCCGCAGCATTCTTATTGAAGAAATAACCGAATAAACCATTTTCACCAGTTGCCTCAGGAGCAGCACCGACAAATGGAACGGTTAATGATGTTAAGGCAAACATATTGGTTAAAGCATCAACACCAATGCTAGTGACAGAGGCAGGAATAACTAAAGAAGTAATATTAGAATGATCTTTAAATGCTTCATCAGATAAAGCAACGATTGGTAAGTTGTTTAGATTACCGCTGGGAATAGAAACTTCACCTGAGGTGTTTTTATTAACCATACCATGGCACATCCAACCTTCTGCTTCTAATGTTAAGATAAAAGGAGATTCATAGAATGTTGCAGTATAAACAATGTCAGAAGTAACAGGGGCTAATTCTTGATCCCAACCAGAGAAATAATTTGATAAAGAACCACTATTAGGTTTCGTAGGAGTAAGACCATTATATTCCGGCATCGCTCCTCTTTCGACTTCGGTATCAGTTTCTAAAACTGTACCATCGTAGTTTTTCCAAGTAACGGTATATGTCGGAGGAGTTAAACGCTCAATCATCATGCTATATTCACCGGTTTCCGCATGTTTTAAACCCGTTAAGATTTGATAAGTTAAATCAGGAGAAACAAAAGTATGATTGTTTGATTGAGTAAATCCGCATTCATTCATGAGGAAATCTTTATAGAAATCTCTTGTAAAAACCATACTTTCGGCATCTTTAAGGCCATTAAAGTAAATAAGGAAACGTTCCGAATCGCTAACCACTTGATAAGAAACGATAGATGCGTGTCTAAGTGGAGGAAACTCTAAAGGTTCAAGTCCTAAATAAATAAAGGCATTACGAATTTCATCCGCAGGCCATGCTGGATAAGGAGAAGGTAATAATGTTCCTAAAGAATAGGAATAAACATAGAATTTAGAATCAACAACGCCTAATTCTTGACCGATCGCATTATCAATCATCGTTCCATTTTTGGTTAAGGCCGCACCATTAGAGAAGACTTCTAAGTTTGATAAACCATCTCCACCATCATCATAATAGATGTAGTTTTCATTAATGACACCGACATAAACATAGGCGGTAACATTTTGTCCTTGTAAAGAGGAAGGAAAGGCAAAATTACTGCCTAGATTATTATTGACGGTCATGCTACCAATACGATAATTGACAAAGCCAAACGCTAAAGCGTGGTCATCGTTTTTAAAGGTATGTGTGTAATTGCGATTATTATAAATGTCATCGACATGTAGTTCTGGTAGTTCAATGGTCATTTCATAATCTCTACCATTAAGTTCACCACAAACCGAGCAGACATATTCTAAAGTGTCTTCGTTTCTCACGAAATTATGATTACCTGTCGCATCAATAGTGAATTGCTCACGGCTTAATTCTTGATGACAAACTGTGCAGTAAGTGACCATGTCATAAGAACCATCTTGTCCACACGTTGGAGCAATTTCATTTTCTCTAACCGGGCTTCCTGGAGTATGCTCATGAGGTTGTTCGGAGCTTTCCGATTCAGACGAACTCGAACCTCCGCCACCTTGGGAAGAACTACTTCCACCGCCACCACCGTGAGAGGAACCACTTTCACTAGTTTGTGATTCTTGATTTGAAGAGGAACTGTTTTTGTTTTTACCACTGCTATTGTGACATGACGCAAACATCATCGACATCACTAGTAAAGCAATAAGTCCAACACTTTTTTTCATATAAAAGCCTCCTGATGTTTATATCAATATTGTAATTTTATTATTTTGATAAAATAACAAACCCCAGGAAGTTTATGTCAAAAAATTGAAAAGTGTATTTGCTTTGTATTAATACAAACCTTAAACATTTTAAAAGTGACAACACTATATAAATGTATAAATAAAAGACCTCTCAAAAAATAAGAGAGGCCTTTATTGTTAGTTTGAACTAATAACTATTTCTTTTTGCCGAGGAAATCGACGACTGCAGGTAAAATAGCAACAGCACCACCAACGATAGCTAAGATGCCAGAAACAACCCAACCAGCGGCTAAGTGATAGTATTTGAGGTTGTCACCATCAACACCATTAGCACCAGCAAAAGCGGGAGCGCTGAAGAATAATAAGATACCACCAGCGACTAAAGCGATGACTGCAACGAGGTTTAAAACGCCAGCAAATTTGTCTAAAGCTTTGACCTTTAATAATGGTAAAACAACACCCGCGCATAAAATGAGCATTGCAACAATATTCAAGATCCAAGCGATAAGGCCTGTCCATGCTAATTCGGTTTTTGCATTTCCTAAAATTGTGGATTCTGTTTTACCGAATAAAACGACGATACCATCAAAGTCAACACGAAGGCTGCCTGATTTGGAATAAACGCCGACTGTCGCCATTAATAAAATGAAGGCGACTAATGCGAAGACGAATGCGACTGCACCTGCAAATTTTAAATACTTTTTCATATCTTTCTCCTTTATGAAATAAGATTATCACTTTTTTTATTATGAAAAAAGAGATACACATTGATTTTTTTATTTTGTTAAGGCAGGTTCTAAATTAATGTCTTTGTCATCCAGTTTCTTTAAATCTTTAGGGATGAAGATAAATATAGCTACTAAATTGCTTGATGTCGCTAATACCCAAGTTAATGGAAATAAAGCGTACAACCAGAATATCGTATGGAATTCTGGAACTTGGAATAAAGTATAAATCAATATTATTCTTAAAGCAGAACAGCATAGCATCGTTGTAACCATCGGATAAGTGGAGCGTTTCATGCCTCTTAAAATACTCGCGGTTAATGCCATAGTAAAATCAAAGAAATAAGGGTAACCCATTATCATTAATCTCTCATAACCCGCAGCAATAGATTCTTCATCTCTCACAAATAATTGCAATATCGGCCTATGGAATAAGGCGAGAATTGCCGCTAATAAGCCACAATATATCGTGCCCCATATAAAACCGAATAATATTATGCGTTTAATATTCTCTTTCTTTTTCGCCCCAACATTTGCCGCGATAAAAGTCATCACTGCGGTCGATATCGCATCGACACCAGCATTAAAATATCCTTCGATATTACTCGCTGCGGTCGCTCCATTTTCTAAAGCGATATTGCCAGGATCTATCGTATATAAACTCGCTTGAATAAAGACATTAGGCAAAGAGAAAAAGAAACCTTGTAATCCCGCTGGTAAGCCAATCTTTAATACTTCTTTTAAACATTTACCATCTATTCTTAATTTCTTATAAGAAAAATTAACATAATTATGTTTACCTTTATGAAGTATAAATATGCATATCGCTGTAGAGACAATTTCAGAAATAATTGTCGCTACCGCAACACCTGCTACACCCATATGGAAGACAAAGACAAATAGTGAATCAAAACCAACATTAATCGCTCCAGAAATAACTAAAGCAATTAAAGGAGATTTAGAATCACCCATCCCTCTTAATATCTGTGCGGCGTAGTTATAAATCATTAAGAAAGGTAAACCGACAAAATAAATCTTTAAATATAAAGCGGCTTTAGAAAAATAATGCTCCTCCGTACCCATCATTTTTAATAAGTCATCAGAGAAGATAAAACCCACTACTCCCACAAAGATTCCAGCAATAACAGAGAATACTAAAGAAGTGTGCATAATCTTTTCCGCTTTTTCCGGATTATTCGCCCCCCTAGCTTCCGATATCAAAACATTCGCTCCAACAGAAGTTCCGACAAATACAAAGATAATAAGATTTATCAGTGCACTATTAGAGGCAATCGCCGCCATCGAATCCGCAGAATCACCGATAGAAACAGTTGTTAAATCAATCGTGACATAAAGAAGTTGTACGATTGTCGTAAACATTAAAGGTAAAGCAAAAAGGATAATCCTTGTGAATAGATTACCCTCAGTCATATTTATGTTATTAAATAAGTTTCTAATTTTTGTCATAGACAACAACAATTATAGTCTTTTAAGATTTGTAGACAAGGTGACATCCTCCCCCACTTATAGAAGATGGGGGCTTCCCACTCAAGAAATCTAGTGATTTCAGTATCAATGGGCTGCTATGATGTGACCTGTTGTCAATGTTTTTTACTAAGTAACCCTTAAATGATGCTTAGTTGAAGCCTTGAAGATTCGATCAGCTTATTGCCACTCTGCTATTCGTGAATTCACTGTTTCCAGCT
>Ga0256405_10004943_pt1 | contig 23961 bp, 30 predicted proteins | sample RumenRJG_02DNA_FD_189096 | JGI IMG/M metagenome (GOLD analysis project Ga0256405, IMG submission 189096) | Bovine rumen microbial communities from Lethbridge, Alberta, Canada - RJG_02 | ecosystem: Host-associated > Mammals > Digestive system > Stomach > Rumen | place: Canada: Alberta... | reverse complement strand
AGCCGGCACTGCAGCTGCAGCCGTATCTGCATGCTCCGGGCTGCCCCAAAGCGTCAGGTTTTCAATACCGAACTGCGCCCACTCTGCAAGCAGCGGATTTTTGCATTCCGACAGTTTTTCTTCTGAAAGCGGCGGAGTCTGAATAAACACCGAAAGCGGCGCAGTCTCAGCATATTCCAAAAGTATGTTTCGATACATCTGCCCCATGCCGGAAAAGCCGAACAGACATACATGCGGATTTGCGCTTTTCTTGAACAAAATTTTTCCGTTGTTACGGCTGCGGCTTCTTTTTACCAGCTGCGGAAGCGTAACATATGTTCGTCCGTGTATTAAAAGTCCGTCATCACAAAATACATCCTCATACAGCTGCCTTTGCCATGAGTTTTTAGCAAGCTTTTCAGCAGGAAGCATATCCCAAAATGCAGCCTTACCGTCAGCTGCCGGGCGCGTAACTTCATAGTCCAGAAAAAGCGCGGCAATTTCTTTTGAAAAATCATAGAGCCGCGCAAGATTCAACGTACGCACACCGTCTTTCTGATCAAAAAGATAGGAGCTCACTTCGCTTGAGTTCAGCCGCTCAAAATAATATGTACCGGCAGTCTTTGTTGAAAGTTTTTGAATAAGATAATCACGGAGGATTTCAACAGAAAGAATATCAAACTGCCCGGACTCGCCTGAACTGATCACATTCACCAGAAAACTTTCAAGCCGGGCAGTCTTGAGGTTCAGAAGCACAGATTTTTTTTCAAGATTCGTTTTAAGCCAGCGGAGCTTGAACCATTGCTCCATTTTGCCGTCGGCAAAAATCACTACAGGAGAAGAAAACGGATCCGGCCAGACTTCATCTTTTCCAATCTCTTCAATCAGGGTATCAGCAAGTACATTCAGATTCAGAGCGGCATACACTTTCATTACTAAAAATTCCTTCTTCGCAATTTATAGTATAGTATACCGCATTAATAAGTAAAGGGAATATCAAAACATATTACATAGCGTACTGCTTGCTATGTATGAGGTTATGGTTGCTTACCACGCCGGTAAATAACGAAATTTTCGAACAGGTCGATTATATAGATTTTTTTTAGAAATTAATTAGGTTATAGATCAGATTTTGCAGGAACGAGTAAGAAATTCGAAAGGAAAATCTGAATATAAAAAAGATTCAAAAGGAAATGTTGTACTTTCAACTGTAAAAAAAGGAGTTCCTTTATCTGATGTATGGGAAATTCCTTTTTTAAATCCAAAAGCAAAAGAACGATGTGGATATCCAACCCAAAAACCTGTAAAACTTCTTCAACGTGTTATTGAATTAGTTACCAACGAAAATGATATTGTTCTTGACCCGTTTTGTGGAAGTGGAACAACTTGTGTTGCGGCAAAATCATTGAATAGAAAATTTACAGGTATCGACAAAAGTTCCGAAGCTGTCATTCTTTTAAACAAGCGTATTTCTTTAACGTATGTAATTTCAGAAAGTTTTGAAAGAGGAACACCTTTTCTGATTGCTTCATAAAGCTGGAAGTTAAAATATATAAAGGAGGGGGAAGTCTCCCCCTCGCTCCAGCCCGCAAGCGGTCTTCCGCTACCCCTTCTCCTAGGGCGACGCAGCGAAGCTGCTAAGCCCTAAAACCCGATAGGCACGACAAAACGCCAGCTATTGTCGTGTGTCGCAATTTGCTATTTTTTCCCGCACAACATGTCCAACTTCCCTAAAAACTAGCCTTTTATTGCCAATAACTACTTTATTTTTTTCTGACAAAATTCAAATTTCATGATATAATGCTGTAGTATTCGGAAAAAGGAGGATTTCATGACAGAAGTAAAAGAAAGAGCCGTCACGATGATACAGACACTTTCTGACGACAGTGTGTTTTTTCTCATGCGCATTATGGAAAATCTTTCTCCTCATGACGATGATTTTGCACTTGCAAAGCGACGAAAAGCAAGTGCAGATCTTCAACAATTCAAAGGTCGTCTAAAAACCGATTTTAACTATAAAAAAGAACTCGCAGACTGGCGGGACGAACGCTATGGTAGCATTGATTGACACAAATATTTTGATTGACTATCTTCTTTCCCGCGAAGACTGCAAATCCGCTGAAAAAATCATTGATGATTTCTGCACAGAAGGAAAAGTCATAGGTTTTATTGCAGGTCATTCAATCCCCGACATTTTCTATATACTCTAAGAAAAGATTTTTCAAACGAGGAACGCAGAAGGATTCTCCTTGACTTACTCGATATTCTAAATGTATGTACTATCGACAAGACAAAACTCATCTCCGCACTTCAACAAGAATCATTCACCGATTTTGAAGACTGCTTACAATCAAAATGTGCCGAAGATATTGCCGCCGATTACATCATCACACGCAACCCAAAGGACTTTTCAGAAAGTTCGGTTAAAGTTATTAGTCCGAATGAATTTGTAAAATTAGTTGAAGAAAATTAATCATTAAATTTTCAAAAAATCTGCTTGCGAAATACAATCCTACCCGTATGTTTTCTTATAAGAAGCGGCAAAGGCCTGTTCTGTTCCGGCAAAATCAAATTTCTTTCGTCAGCATAACCAATAAAACGCCAATCATCTTTTGTCTCCCAGAAAATAGACTTCCAAAAAGTAAAATTTCATTTACTTTTCCAATTCTAAATGTTTTACCTCAATATTGACCTGTGGAAAGTTTTCGTTTAAGAACTTTGCCATAGCTTCAACGCAGTAAACGCTCCTATGCTGTCCGCCTGTACATCCAAAATCTACTTCAAGGTGAGAATAACCAAGACGAGTATATTCCTGAATAGAAAGGGTAACTAATGTTTTTGCAAAATCCAAAAAGGTTAATACCCGAGATTTTTTTAATAAAAAGCCTTCTACTTCCTTGTCTTTTCCTGTAAGATTTTTATATTCATCATACTGCCCAGGATTATTTAACGCCCTGCAGTCAAATACATAGCCACCACCATTACCGCTTGCATCATAAGGAATCCCCCTTTTGTAAGAAAAACTCTTTAAGGACACTGTGAGTGTTTTTTGAATTTCCATAATTAAAATTCCCCCTTGCAATTGTTTTATAGTTTTTTTCTTATGCCAAAATAAATCACCTGCAAAAGCCAATATGCTTTTCTTCATAAGCCTTTTTTGAAGTTTTTATCAGGCATTCAATTTCCTCTGAAGATAATTTTCGACGCTTTCCATTAAAATCAAACAAGGTTCCAAGGTATTTTTTTATAGACATAGTGATTTGCCGTGTTTTCCCATTGCACATATCATATATTATATCAATTTCCTGTGAAGAAAGCTTATCTGGAACCAAATTATTATGCTCTTGCTTAAATTTTTCGAATTGGAGCGGTATAATAATTTTTTTCATTTCTTGAGCTGTATAGTCGCGAAAATGAATGACACATAATCTGTTATATAAAGATTCAACACGTGGAGCCAACAGCGGTTCGAGGGTATTACATGTGCAGATAATATTTGGGTAAAACCTTCTGAATGTTCCATAGTTGAATATACAATTCCATTTTCTTCATGCATATATTTACCGCTGTTTTTTCGGGGTATTTCTGTACAGTTTATTTTGATTTTAGCTGTTTATAAATGTATTCAATTCGTTTTTGATTTTATTCCAGTTGTCATCAAGATTTAAAAATAAATGTGAAAGCTTTTCCCATTTCATTGAATAGCCGTATGAATGTCTGAAGAAATGACGGAAATTCATATAATCGACAAGAATAGAATGCAATGATTCTGAAAAAACAGCAGGACGGTTTTCAGTTCTTTTACACATTGATAGCAACAATTCATTATGCCATTTTCCCTGATTTGGAGCAATGCCGTCTATATTTTTTGAAATGACCAGCATTATATTTTCAACACCGTTATAAAATGACTGTAGAATCGAACCTGTAGCACATAATTCAACATAATCTGGCTCTTGAACTGAACATTTTTTTATGAGAACAGATGATTTTGAAAGATGTTCATTAAGTTGAGAAATTTCAAATTCTATCTTTTTCTTAATGATTTCATCCAATTTTCTTCAATTCTCCTATGCCACTCAAAAAGTTAAAGAAAGAAACCTGTTCGTCAAAATCAACAAAATCAATTTTCTGCGGAATTTCGTTATCAAGCCTTGCGAATACAGAAAAAAACTTTGACGGCTCAAGTCCCCGGATGCCAATATCGATGTCAGAGTTTTCATGGGCATGACCTGTTACATGTGAGCCAAACAAAAAAACTTCGCTGCATCCTTCTGATTTGAGAATACTGGATATTTTACTCAATGTTTTTTCTGAAAGCATTTCCTTTAACCTAATTTAATTATAGCAGATAATATGAAAAAAATCATCCAAAATATTCCTGCATTACTGCCTTGTAGGCTGGCGGACAACTGACGGATGGAAATTGTGATGTAAGAATTACTCAGAGTAAAACTTTTTCTTCTCTGCTTGAGTAAGGTCTGAAACCTTTTTTCCTTGAGATTTCGCATAGGCTATAAGCTCCCGATAATCCATTGACGTGACGGATACGGGTATACCGGTTGCCGCCGTTGTTACGGGAGCCGGTGTGCATGACAGTCAGGTCGCAATACCGCTTGAAAAAATCACATCCTCAAGGATAACATTCTGCTACAGCGCGATGGACAAAGGTTATGATGCCCAGACGATAAGAGATTTCTGCAAGTGGATGGGGCATGTGCCAATCATAGACTTCAAGAAAAAGCGGAACGGCGAGAAACCTGAGCTCGACCCCGCAAAAAAGGAACGGTATAAAATCCGCACGACCGTTGAGAGGAGCAACTCGAACATAAAAGACTGGCTCCTTCCTGACAAACTTTGTCTTCGTTCCGGAAAATGCATTGACTACATCATACTGCTTTCAGTCGTTCTTCTCGCCGTACAACGCTTGTTTTCAAACGGATTTATTCCGCTAACTTGACTTTTGAAACTGGCTCCTGAATATAATCAGAAAACTTGTAATGAATCTTTTGAAAGGAATTGAATTACCTGTTACAACAAAAAAGAAAAGGCTGACAATAGGCAACAAGCAGACACTTTGTTCACAAAACGAAAAATGCCTGTTTTATGCTCTCCAACAACTATAATGCGTTTGCCCTGAGACAGAGCTTTACAACTTTTGCAACTTTTTTACCCGCGGATGCCTTTCAGTACTGTACGCAGGTGCAGGTGCCGGCAGCTTCGTCCACGGAAAGCACCGCCCATTGCCCCGACCAGTGCAGGTCTCCCAGAACAGTCTGGGTGAACGATCCAAAATCCTGCGTTTCCTGCTTATGCGTGTGGCCGCAGATATAGCGCAGCACATTGCTTTTGGCAAACAGCGTAATCAGTACGGCGCGCTCCGTGGATTTCAGGAGCTTGTCGCTAAAAGCGGAGGAATACAGCGGATAATGCGACAGCACAATCTTTTTCTTTGCATCCCGTCCCATAGCCGCTTTCAGATTAGAAATCTGCTCATCACCGTGGGAGCCTTCCGCCGAATCAAGGAAATAATACGAAAGCCCCGGCGTATTGATCCGGTAGCAGGATTTGTACGGGTACACCATTGAAAGATACAGGCCGCCGCCATCATCGCAGTCGTGGTTGCCGGGCACCGCATACACGGTGCCGATTCCTGCCTGCTTCAGATCATCGCAGAACTGCAGGTAGGACTCAAACTCCGTGCGCAAGGTGTCCCTCGTCAAATCCCCGAGCACAAAGCATGCCGCAGGCGCGGACGGCAGGCCTGCAAGGTATGAGAACAGCTTTTCAGGCCGCTCATATCCGGATTCAAAATGCACGTCGGACACCAGCAGCACGGAATACGCAGAGCCGAAATCCGCCGTAAAATCCGTGATGGACGATGCACGTTGGGACACAGAGTCCGCGTTCTTGAACAGGTTTTCGATATACGGGTCGCAGGAGCAGAGCACGGCCAGCAGCATACCTGCCCCTGCCAGGCGGCGCACTATGCTCAGAACTGCCATTCTATACCGGCCTTGCAGAATACGTACTCAGGATGGCAGGTTTTGTTCGACATGTCAGAGAACAAAACCTGTACAGAGGCGATGCAGGATACAGCGGGCACGATACGCACCTTTCCGTACAAGTAGAGCTCGGGGATATACCGGAGGTCATGGCGGAAAAAAGACCATGTGGCGACCCCAAGCCGCCAGGAAGTCCTCAGTATATCCTGCGCAATGCCTGCATCATAGTTCACCAGATAATCCGTCATAACCGGACAGGCGCTCCGCACCGCATAGACCGTGGAGCGCTTCTGCCCCCAGTACATGATGTAGTACAGCCGTGTTCCGGAGGCAGGGCATCCGGCATGCGCACCGGCCATAAACGCAATATCCTGCTCAAACAATATGTCATACATCCACAGGTCATGGTACAAAAGCCCGGCGCCAGCGCCAGCACAGAACCACGGCAACTCAAAGCCCGCGGAGCCCAGCGCGCACAGCGACAGGTGCAGCGTCTCGGCATCCACCGATGCGCCGCCGCATACGGTGAACCAGCGCGATGACAGTGCGTACACCGCATCAGCGTTCAGCTCGGTCTTTTTAGATCCGGTCTGCCGGTTCGGCCCGCACCGAACCGAAAGTGCCTGCGACAGGTCAAGCGCTGACAGGCGCACAGCGGCGCACCAGACGGACAGTCCCCAGATAATACATAATACGTATTTCTTCATGATCAATTCCTACAATCAACGTACTATAAAAGATTATATACGGCATTTGTAGGAATGTAAAATGAAAAACTACGTTATTTAAAGTATTTTATACAGTGTCATGGATACTACATTCAAGCAGACATTGAAAGAAGAACTTTCCTTCCAGAACATGACAGTAAAAGAACTGGCCTATAAGACAAGCATTTCTCCGCGCACACTTGAAGGCTATCTTGGTACAAGGGGCTCCATACCTCCTGCCGATGCCGCAGTAAAAATAGCAAGAGCGCTCAACGTAACGGTTGAATACCTTGTGACGGGAACGGCACAAGACGGACAGGACACCGAAAAGACCGATCAGCTGCTCCTGCGCACCCTCAAAAAGCTTTCCGACCGCGACAAAAAACTGCTTATTTCACTTTCAGAGGCCATGGGCTCACTCCCCTGCTGAAGACCGTGCCGGGCAACCGTCGGGCCAGCTTTCAGTCTTTGAATCCGCGCCATGCCCGTACGCCAGGCTGCCACCAAAGCACACTATGGTTGAGTTTTCTTCGATTTTCACAGTTTTAAAGGAATCCGCCCCGTCCGATTCTTTTCCGTAGCAATGAAAAACAGCAATACAAAAAAATCCGCAAAACAGCAGGGGGGAGGCGTTTCATTTTACCTTCTTGCAGTGCGCCTTGACTTTCTTGATTGCCCAGTCGTAATGGCTCGCCGTTGCGCTCACAAAATACGAGCCCAAATCGGTCGTGCCTGTCCATGGAAAATATTTCTTTGTGAAAAGTTCCTCATTGGAATACCTTTCCGCAAGCGCAAGCACTTTTTTGTGCGTGTCCGCGAGCATTTCTTTTGCCGCATCAAGGCTTGTGTTCTGGTGGCGGCTCCAGAACATCACATTCATCGCGCCGTAGGTTTTCCACGAATATTCTTTCGGCAAGAACGGAACAGCACTTTTTGAATCAGCATGCGTGTTGTTCTCCACAAAGCGGAGCAAAAGGCAGTGCCATTCATACAGGTGAACCAGCACATCGCGCACATTTTTGTCTCTAGCCCAATGTGCCTCCTTTTTGCCCGCATCATCAGAAAAATCAAACGGTGTGTTCATCTGTGCTTCCGTCATGTGTGAAATCAGCTCCATCAGTGTGGCGTATTTTTCTGCCGAGAATTTCAGTAAATCTTCTTTTGTTCGTGCCCGTGGCATATTTTCCTCCAAAGTGCCGTTGTTACGCTGTTTTCTTGCAGCTTGGGATTTTATCCAAATCGTCCCGCAGTTTTTCCTGCATTTCCCGCAAATCCAACTCATTCTGCATGTTGAGCCAGAGCTTAGAAGTTGTCCCAAAATATTTAGAAAGCCTGAGAGACAATTTCTACAGAAATTTTTCTTTTGTTGTGAACCAAGTCCAAAAATGAGCTTGTAGAAACACCTAAATCCTTTGCAAGGCGGTAAGGAGTGATTCCAAGCGGTTCCAAAAATTCTTCTACAAGAATATCGCCGATTTTCGGCAGTTCAAAATTTTCATTTATAGCAATCTCCTTAGTGGTAATCCACATAAACAACTTTTATCGGTTCAATCAATTCTTTCCGGCAATAATAATTGTTGTCACAGGATAATATTTGATTAATAGTTTCATTTTTTTTACTTGACAACAAAGATATACAATGTATATACTTTAAGTATTGGAGGTACGTTATGCAGGCAGTAGTTCAGAAATGGGGTAATAGCCTCGGTTTTAGAATTCCATCTCTTTGGGCAAAAGACAACAACGTAAAGAACGGAAGCAAAATTGAAGTAATCGCTGAAAAAGGAAAAATAGTAATTCTTCCACCAAAAAAGACTCTTGATGATATGCTTGAAATGGTTACTCCAGAAAACATTCATTCTGAAATCTCAACAGGTTATTCAGTAGGTAAGGAAGAATGGTAAAATCAAATTATATTCCAGAAAAAGGAGATTTAGTCTGGCTTGATTTTGATCCACAGGCAGGTCATGAACAAAAAGGTCGTCGCCTTGCAATTTGTGTTTCTCAAAAAAAATATAATCAAAAAATTGGTCTTGCTTTATTCTGCCCTATTACAAGTCATGTAAAAGGATATCCTTTTGAAATTGTATTGGATAAGCATTCAATAAATGGGTGTATTTTAAGTGATCAGATAAAAAATCTAGATTACAAACAAAGAAATTGTACTTTCATAGAAAAAGCAACTGATGAAGAAATCAATTTTGTTGTAGATAATATAAAGCTATTAATAGAATAATCACATAACATGGGAACCTCAAAAAAGGACATCTTCGATGCTGGCATCAAAGATGCTTGAAGTTTTTCGAGGTTCCCGCACATAGTCAGTCCCGGAATCTGCAAAAATGCAGACTCCGGCGCGAAAACATTTTTGGAAATAAGGACTCGAGTGACGCAGCTTACAACAGGCGCGTTGCACAGGTCAGCGCAAAAGTTATAAGCATGCTGGGAAGTGTATTTCCTAACGGCAGATCTGTTTTCATAAGCTGACGATATATGATGAATCCGGCGAGCCACAGAATCATTTTGACCGCATCAATATTTTTTTCCGTTGAATCTGACTTCAGTACAAAAAAGTCCGCAAGCTGAATTGCGATCATAGGTGCAAAAACCGAGCCGATAAGGTAAAGAAAGTCGGTGATGTTGTCCATAGGGAACAGAATTGCAAGAACCGTTCCGATTGCCGTTACCGCTATAGAAGTATATTTTTCCGGCGACCTGGGGAAAATCGTTTTAAGCGACACGCCGGAGCTGAATGCGTCAAGAAACGTCGTCGTAACGGTAGAAAGAATAATGATGATCAAAGCTATCGTTCCCAAGCCTGCTTTTACCATAATGCCGGCCACATCTGATTCTCCGGTAAATATGGCGGCTCCCATACCGATAAAATACATCCAGCTGGAAACAATGCCATACACCAGCGCAGAAAGGAATGTTACAAGGAACGGCTTTGTAGAATCTTTAGTGTAGTCGCTGATAAGCGGCAGCCAGCTTAACGGCATGGCACAGGAAAGCTCCACCGCAGCCCCGAATGAAAGCGCTTCATCAGAGCCTGCTGCCGGAACTGCCGCAGTACCTTTTGAAAAAAACACGACCTTGCAGAGCACAATCGTAAGCACAAAGAGCGCGGAAATTATCGCCGCGTTGAATTTTTCAATGCCGGTAATTCCCGTAATAATCCAGACGGCAATCAGAATACCGATTACGAGCGCCCAGATCCATCTGCCGCAGGAAATGATCTGCTCAACAGAAAGCGAACCGTCGTAAATCATAATTGAAGTCCAGCCCACAAGCTGAATCACGTTCAGCAGCGCAAAAAACTTTGCACCGATCTTTCCGAAGCTGAGTTTTGTTGTTTCCATGGCGCTGCGGTTTGTTTTTGCGCCAATATAGCCGGCAAAAAAAAGCAGGATACAGCCGATAAGGTGTCCGACAAGAATTGCCGTAACACCGGCTTGTATACCAAGCGGCGCAAGATAAGTTCCGGTAATGATTTCGGCAATGGACACAGCTGCGCCGAACCAGATAAGAGATGCGTTTATAGATTTCATGTTAGTATCCTTTTGTTTTTGTTGGTTATGCCTGAATGTTCCAGGCGTGATTCATCGGCCCCGAGCCTTTTCCCAGATCCAGCATTGCGGCAAGCGCGCCGGATATATACGCCTTTGCGTCTTTTACGGACTCCGTAAGGCTCTTTCCTTTTGCAAGCCCGCAGGCTATGGCGCTGGAAAGCGTACAGCCGGTTCCGTGCGTATTGGGGTTTTCAATGCGTTTTCCTTGAAACCAGGTGCCTTCTTTGCCGTCATATAGAAAATCGTTAGCATCATTCATACGGTGACCGCCTTTTACCAGGACTGCGCATCCGTATGCCGCATTGATTTTTTTTGCGGCCTGCACAATCGCATCAGGCGTTGTGATGCTGCACCCGGCAAGTACTTCAGCTTCGGGAATGTTCGGGGTGATAACAGCTGCAAGCGGCAGCAGCGCTTCTTTCAGCGTCTGTATCGCATCGTCTTTGAGCAGCTTTGCGCCGCTCGTTGCAACCATTACAGGATCAACCACAAGATTTTTCATTGCATACTTTTTTACAGACTCCGCAATTACCTGTATAAGGGCAGCGGACGAAACCATTCCGGTTTTTACTGCGTCCGGGAAAATGTCTTCTGCAACAGCTTTGATCTGTTCCCTGAGAAAATCAGGAGTTACCTCCATGATTCCAGTTACGCCGGTGGTATTCTGGGCAGTAAGGGCAGTGACGGCGCTCATAGCATAAACGCCGTTCGCCGTCATTGTCTTTATATCTGCTTGTATTCCGGCGCCTCCACATGAATCGCTTCCTGCGATTGTTAATGCGGTATTCATTTTTGCCTCCAAAAATGTTATTCTCCGCAGGCGGTGCCCTCAAGCGGAGATGTATTCAGTGTCTAAGATTCAGCGATAAAGAATTTCAGAGCCTCGCCAAAGTCATTGAAAAATATATCGCTGACTGCCTGCAGCTCGCTTTTTGATTCAGCGGCACTTCTGTCATAGATGCATGCCGTCCTGAATCCTGCTTTTGCGGCAGTCTTAAGCGCGAACAGTGCATCCTCAAATACCCAGGTATTCCGGGGCGACGTACCCATGAGCTCGGCAGCCTTATGATAGATGGCCGGCTCAGTTTTTGCCGTATTGTATTCCGAACAGGTGAGGATGCAGTCAAAGTACGGAGCAAGCCCCAGCCTGTCGAATGCCGGCTGAAACATGTTCCGGTCCGTAGCCGTGGCAAGCGCGGTTTTTACGCCCTGTGCCTTAAGCGCTTTTAAAAATTGTACCGCACCAGTCTTCGGCATGATTTCTGACTCGTAAGACTCAGAAATCACATCTTTTATTCCGCCTATAATCTCATCATCAGATTTGTTCAGGCCATAGGTTTCGCGGAGATATGCAGCCCCCTGCTTAAGGCTCTTATCCAGCAGCTTTTCGCTGAGCTTTGCTTCCGCGGTGATACCAAGCTTTGCAAGGTAGCGCTCCGCTGCATTGCTCCAGTACGGCATTGAGTCCAGCAGCGTGCCGTCCATATCAAAGATCACCGCATTATCTGCGGAAAGCGCGCAGCGCTTCGGAGACACGGCTTCCAGCGTTCTCTGCTTAAGTACTTGCGCGGCTTTTTGAATATCTTTCTGCGCAAACAGGGCGCTTATGACGGCAATACCTTTGATTCCGGTAAATGCAAGCTCCTTGACGTTGTCTTTTGTGATTCCGCCGATTGCAATCACCGGTATTTTTACAGCATGACAGATATCCCTGAGCACTGTATGCGGCACGTCTATGGCATCGCTTTTACTTCCGGTCGGAAAAACCGCGCCGACGCCCAGATAATCAGCTCCCTGCTTTTCTGCAAGCAGCGCCTCCTCCACGGTCTGAGCGCTTACACCGATTATTTTATCCGGTCCAAGAATCTCGCGTACGTTGCATGCAGCCATATCGCTCTGCCCCACATGCACCCCGTCCGCATCGATTTTTTTTGCAAGCAGCACGTTGTCGTTCACCACAAACGGGACCTTGTACTTTGCACACAGCGCTTTCATCTGCAGCGCTTCTTTTTCAAACTGCGCATCGTCCAGATCCTTCTCCCGAATCTGAACAAACGTCGCGCCGCCGCGAACGGCATCCTCCGTCTGCTCAAGAAGCGTCTTCTGACCTTCCCAATGACGGTCAGTTACTGCGTACAAAAGCAGTGATTCTGCAATGTTTTTCATTTATTTGATCTCAAACTTCGCGCCATCCTCAAGAGCCTTTCCGGTCATATTGAAAACGGCATCAATAATCCTGTTACGGTAGGTGGAGTTTCCGTCACCTTCAGCCATGTGCTTCCAGCCGATTTCCCCGGCCAGTCCCATTTCACATACTGCGGCGGCGGCAGCCTCCAAAACATTGTCAGGATTTGCAATTATAAATGCCGTCATCAGGCCGCTCAGCTGGCAGCCGGTTCCCGTGATTTTACCCATTTCAGCACGGCCGTTCCTGATTACATAGCATTTTGAGCCGTCCGCAACCAGATCGATCGCTCCTGTTACGGCAATTACCGCGCCTGTTTTCTGTGCGAATTCTTTTACGAATGCTATTGATTTAGCAAGATTTGCATCACTAACTGCATCCTGAACATCCGCATCAACGCCTTTTGTACTGCCGGAACCAAGCGCAAGCGTCTTTATTTCAGAAATATTTCCGCGGATTACGTCGAATTTTACATTTTTAAGAAGGTCGATCGCCGTATTCGTGCGCAATGCGGAAGCACCGGCTCCCACCGGATCAAGCAGCACTTTGTGACCAAGCTCATTGGCCTTTTTACCGGCCTTGAGCATTGAGCGGATAGTTCTTTCGTTCAGCGTTCCGATATTGATGTTCAGTCCGCCGCAGATAGAAGTGATTTCCTCAACTTCTTGTATATCGTCGCTCATAATGGGGCTGGCGCCGCAGGCAAGGATGATGTTCGCAACATCATTTACGGTTACATAGTTCGTAATGTTGTGAACTAACGGGCAGGTGTTCTGCACATTTGAAAGGATTTTTGAAAACATAACAAGCCTCAAAAAAAATTAAGATGCCTGTTTGAATCTTGCGTTTTTTAGGAAGGATTTTTTTTATGTTTCCCTACGTTGGCATTATCCAAATCAGGTTATGGGTCTAGACACACAGTCTACTCTCAGCAAGGTTAAACCAAGCTCCCCTAATTGACGGTATTATGCCATTTCAATTATTTTTTTACAATAGGGTACGGACAGCGAAAACGGACAACGACATACCTCGACGCTCTGCATCGAGGTATGTCGATTATTTTTGAGCGATTTTCCCAGTCCGGTATATTTCGTCACCATCCTTTCCGTGCTTTCCTGCTGTTCCTGAGATTTCCGCGATTTCTGCGCGTAAAGTTTTCTGCAATGCTTCGTCATACCCGGTCAGGGCTGCAAACGGAAGAAATATTTTTGCACGCTGACAAAGTGCCATCCGATTCTGCAGCGAGCTTCGGTTCCAGTCATATTCTATGATATCATCATAGTTTTTCTGCGGCCTCATGCCTTGTGTCCTCCTATCTGTGCATTTCTGTCTCTAGTTGTCGCGCCGGCTTCAAGATTCATTCCTTTTAAGATCGCATTCTTTCCATACCTCCTGATAATTTCAAGGCGGGCGTTCTGCAGGCTGTCCTCTTTTTTATGGCACAGGCCGCCCTCAACTTCATCAAGCTCGTCAAATAATCCGGGCTGGCGCTTGCATAACGGCTTTGCATTATTCGCCGTCAGATTTATGCGGCGTACCAGCCATTCTGGATTCGTGATTTTTGTAAAAAGCGATACAAAAGCCGCGGTTATCACCTTAGCCGAATTAGTTTCCGCGCCGAGCGAGCAGCTGCCGCGGACAGGCTTAGGAACTTCGCGGCCATAAAAATCCCGCACCACTTCACCGTCAAAACCGCTGCAGTCCAGGCTTTCTCTATCATACCCGACCTGAAGCGTCACGGAGCCGGCAACAAGCTTTTTTTTGAACATATCCAGCGCCAGCAGCTCAGCCATCTCTTTCACAATGATACAGGCTTTTTCAAACGTATACGGCTCGTGCAGCACCTGCCCGCTTCCAATGCTTTTTGTATCAGACCTGTAGCTTTTAATGTTCTTCATTTCCACCGGCTCAATTCCCCAGGCGTGGTCAATCAGGATTTCTGCATCAATGCCGAATTCATTAAACAAAAGATCGGGGTTACGCAACGAAACACGGGCAATATCCCCCATCGTGCGGATACAATGCTTTTTAAGCCGCTGCGCAGTTCCTCTTCCTATCCGCCAGAAATCGGTTATGGGCTCGTGATTCCAAAGCAGCCTGCGGTAGGATGCAGCATCAAGCTCCGCAATCCTGACCCCGTCTTTGTCCGCCGGGCTATGCTTTGCCACAATATCCATAGCGACTTTACACAAGTACAGATTCGGCGCAATTCCCGCGGTGGCCGTAATTCCGGTTTCAGAGAGAATGTCACGGATCACCCTGACAGCAAGCTCGCGCGCCGTAACATTATAAAAAGGAAGATACGTTGTTGCATCTATAAAAACTTCATCAATCGAATAAACATGTATGTCTTCCGGCGCAAAATACCTGAGGTACACATGATAAATACGGGCAGAATACTGAATATACAGCGCCATACGCGGAACAGCCGTAATGTACTCAAGCTCTTTCCCTGTCTGTCGTTTTATCTCACGTGCTTTTGCCTCAACTTCAAAAAGTCTGCTCCGCCCGCTCAGTCCGTATGCCTTAAGCGTCGGCGTAACCGCAAGGCAGATGGTCTTGCTCGTCCGGCTTTTGTCAGCTACTACAAGGTTTGTTGTCAGCGGATCTAAATGGCGTTCCCGACATTCTACGGAGGCATAAAATGATTTCAAGTCGATTGCTATGTAGGTTCGTTCCATTTTGTCCTCCTTATACCGCCCCGGCGTCAGCCGCGCGCCATACCTATGGATATTATACAACAGGGGGTGTAGCAGGAAATGACACAGGCTTATTTTTTTTTACATGCAGCACACTTATCCGGCAGCACCATCCGCATGAGGCCTCAGTTTTATCTGCACCACGGAAATCAAATTTTGTGCCCGGCAGCCGCGGAGCCGGGCGCTTGCCGACAAAGATGCGAATGACGCGCGCGTGGCCGCAGAACTTGAAATTGCACAGAAGCAGAATGAGCTTGCGCTCAAGCGGGCATCGCTGAAAGCTATGGCCGACACGGAGGCTGCAAAGGCAGAGGCGGCAGTCTGCAATGATGTTGCGTCAGCCGCCATTTTGAGTCCTCTTGAATCGTATGGGAACCTCCAAAAACTTCAGATATCTACGATGTCCTTTTTCGAGGTTCCCTTACTGTACATTCCAAATAATATTGAATGTACAATCCCCAAAGTACTGAATATACATTCCGGATAATGCGGAATGTATATTCTGGATAATGCTGCATGTATAATCCGTAAAATACCGAATGTACATTCCGGATAATACGGCATGTATAATCCGGAATGTATGGAATGTACATTCCAAATAATGTTGTATGTACATACGATAGTATTCTGCAGCATGGCATGTACAGGCGTCTGACGCTCAGTGCTTCTTTCCGATGCTTGTCCTGTCACGGTAAACATGGTACAGTATCGGATATGGTAGAAGTTAAGAATATTCAGGTATTCGCCCTGGACAGGGCGCTCAATGCAAAGGCAAATTCATTCAACGTAGGCGACATAGACACCACTGTACCGTTCGCAAAAACAGAGGACAACCGCCAGTGGAAGGTTGCCAAAATGCTGGGCTCAAACACACTGCCCCACCAGTCGCACGATGCCTTCCTTAAAGGAATCCTTGTAGAATTCGACATAAAATATGAGCAGGCGTTCACCCCTGAGCTGCAGCGCTACCACTTTCTGGAAATCATCATGAGCCAGTCCACCATGCACTCGCTTAAAAAGTTCATGGAAAAAGGACTTGATCCCTACAGTAAATACGTCACCGAAGAATCAAAGGAGCAGGTGCGCCGTCTGTACAACGAATATGACGCACTCAGCAAAGAGCTTACCGAAGCGCAGAATGCTGCCGGCGCCGATGCGCCCGGTGCAGAGATCATAGCACAGAAACAGCGTGCAGCCTACGAAGCGTTCATGCGCCTGCGCCATAATATTCCCGGCGGCTTTGAGATGTGGGAAACAGTTTCCACCAATTACCTGCAGCTCAAAACCATCTGCATACAGCGCGCAAACCACCGGCAGCGTGAAGACTGGAACGCATTCATCCGCGCCTGTCTGTCCATGCCGCATTTCAGCGAGCTCACCGGGCTTACAGAAGAAAGTCTGGGACTTACGGATCTGTAGCCGCACCTGACTCTGCACAAACGGCAAAACCATGGTATACTATACAGGCTATGGTTTTGCTCGATACCAAAGTTAAGCTGCCCTTTTTATGGGGCAAAGCAGTTTTCAAAAAATCGCACTGGCCCCAGATTAACCTTATCGTAGGGCCAAACGGCTCCGGTAAAACGCTGCTGGCGCAAAGCCTGTCCGAGCAGTTTGAGCAGGCGGGCTTTTCCGTCCGCTTTATCAGCGAGGCCCGCCAGAACCAGCAGGAGCAGCTGTATCTGCTTAAAACAAATAAAACCATCCGCACTAAAATTGAGAAAGTACTTTCCGACATGTTCGGAAAAACCATCATATTTATAGAAGATATTAATCACGAGCTCATACCGATCGTAAAGAACCGGGCATGGAACGTGGAATACATGCTTGAGGACGCGGAGTGCCACGGGCTCAGGGATATTATCTCACTGCTTGTAAGTCTGCACACAAAAAAACGGCATCCCGGCAGTCTGGGAGAATGTCTGTTCTTTGATGAGCCGGAGCTGCACCTGCATCCGCAGTTTCAAAGCTTTTTTATGAATGAAATCAGAAAGGAAGTACGGCACAGCAGCCGCAGGATTTTTTTTCTGATCTCACACTCGCCGTTTTTTATTGATCTGCGTACATCCGAAGATCTTACGGGCGTCATAGCCTGCCACACGAACACGGTACCGTCAACCATTGAAACCCTTTCGGCAGAGGATGAAAACCTGTTCAGACGTTTCCTGCCCCGGTTTAATTCATACCATAAGCAGTTCTTCTTTTCTGACAATCAGATTTTCGTAGAAGGATACACTGACCAGCAGATGTTCACCCACCTGCTGCCGTTCATCAGCAACCAGTCCGATGCAGCCGGTACGGGAATTATAGATGTGGGCGGAAAAGATGAGCTCGGTGTATTCTGTAAGGTATGCGCGCTGCTCGGAACCAACAGCCGTATCATCACTGATCTGGACTCGCTGTTCAGCGGCAAGCTGCGCGATGTATTCTGCGATGACATACGGGTAAAGCAGTGGCTTGAAAAACAGCGCGACAAACAGGACTCGTTCTACAGGACATTCTTTACGCCTAAGGAAATGCACGGCGATATAACCATGGCAAAGCTTATCTACGTATTCGAGCGCATGCTGATCGCCGTGGGCAAGGAACTTACTGACAGTCCGCCCGCGGCAGCGTCTCCGCGCCTTAAGCTGCTCATCACCAAGCTCAGTTTTTTGCTGGAAAAACATAATAACGCTGAAAACGTAGACACCTATAAAACGGTCCTGCTGCAGGGTATCAACACGATTCAGGACGAAATCGCCGCTTTCATCACGCCCAAAACGGCCGCAACGCTGCCTGTCATAAAAAACCTTGCGGCCTATATTCTTGCAGGCGCGGAAGCCGCCCGCGTTTATATTCTGCCCCGCGGCTGCATAGAGCATTACTATACCCGCAGCGACATTCAGTACATGCCTGTGTCCGCAAAGGACAAACTGTTCCGCATGGAGCTTGAGTACATACAGACCGCTGCCCGCCGCAGCGTACGCGCAAGCTTCCGCGAGCTTATCACTATTCTGGAAAAAGCCTGCAGCAAAGCCTGACCCGGCGATACCAGCCGCCGCATGTTGCAACTTACCCTGCAAACCGCTACTATGTACCATATATGCCGCTGACATATCAGCGGCGCCGCCGTGCGCAGCGTAACGGCGGTAAAAAACTGCGGGAGAATTTATCTATGAAAAAGATTATCAGCGGAAAAGTCCGCGAAGTGTACGATTTGGAAAACGGCACCATGGTCATTGTAACCACTGACCGTATTTCAGCCTATGACGTCATACTTCCTACGTTGATCACCGGTAAAGGTCAGGTTCTGAACGCGCTTTCAAACTTCTGGTTCGGCTACACCAAAGACATCATAAAGAACCACATGATTTCCTCAGACCTGAAAGATATGCCCGCAGAATTTCAGAAGCCGGAGTATGAGGGACGTACGATTCTGGTAAAAAAACTCAAGATGATTCCGTACGAAGTGATCGTGCGCGGCTATATGTTCGGCAGCATGTATGAAGCCTATAAAAAAGGCGAGCCGTTTCTGGGACATAAATTTGACCGTGAATACCAGCAGGCGGAAAAACTTGATGAGCCGATCGTTACGCCGTCAACAAAGGCTAAGGAAGGCCACGACATTAACGTGACCATTGACTACATGAAACAGGATCTTGGGCAGGAACTTGGCAGCAGAATCGAGCAGGCCGCACTTGCCGTATACAAAAAGTGCTATGAGCATGCCTATAAAAACGGCATCATCATCGCCGACACCAAATTTGAATTCGGTCTGGACGACAGCGGCGAGCTGATACTCGGCGATGAAGTACTCACACCGGATTCAAGCCGCTTCTGGGATCTTGCCGCGTACAAGCCGGGTACCAGCCCTGCAAGCTACGACAAACAGTTTATCCGCGACTGGCTTACCGCCCAAGGCCTGGCAGGCAAAGCCGACATTCAGGCCGTAGACGCGGATATCGTTCAAAAAACAAGCGCGCTGTACCGTGAATGCCAGCGGCGCATCTGCGGCAACTAAGCGCAAACCTGCGGATTCCTCGAAAATGCCACGAAAGCGGTTTTTTCGAGGTACCCTTATCATAAAACATAATCAGCAAAAAATAGAAGATTCTGTAACGTGTATTTTTGCAGGCACAACGGACTCGGACTGGGCGGCAGTAATCTGAATATCGGAGACTGGCGCGGCGTATTGTACATGTTCCCTGATTATAAACCGACAACCAGTATTACTGCCGGTATCCGCTTCAGCGCGCCCAAAGGTATTTTTGCCGATGCTTAACACTGCCCTAGCATGCAGCTCCTACTGCATTCCTCACCGCATCAAACGGAACGGGCGCATAGCCGGTACGTTCCACACACACGCAGAAAGACTGGCGGGAAGCAGTTACATACGCAGGACTGCCATGTACGTGGCCGAAAATGTTTGCATACGGCATGTTGGAATTGATGTACAGCGGCTCATGCGAAAGCAGCCAGAACTGCTCAAACAGGATCGGATAGTCGTACACCTCCGCAAATCCGCAGCGGCGGTATACATCATTCGCCAGCACATCGTGATTGCCTTTTATCAGATACTTTGTACCGTTCAGCCGTGCGCACAGCCCGGCAATATGCTCCTCATCATATAAAGCAAAATCACCGAGCACAAACACGCGGTCATCGGCAGCAACAGTATTGTTCCATGCAGATACAAGCGATTCGTCCATAGCCTGTACGGACTCGAACGGACGGTTTTCATACCGCCGTATACGGTCATCGCCGAAATGCTGGTCGGATGTAAAAAATATTGCCATGCATACACTATACAGCAGCAGGACGCGGGCGGCAACACGCCCGCACATCTTCTCCTACTGCCCGAGCAGATAGGCGTTGAATACAATGGCGAGTGCACCGATATAATCGATTTTGCATCATCTTATACTTTTCCTACAAAAAAGCAAAAAAATATTTAATTACCTATTGACTAAATAGGAATAATATATTACCCTACTAATCAGATAGGGAATAAAAACAGCTCACACAGAGCAGCAATACCGCTGAAAGCGAAATATAAGGAGAACATTATGAACAAAAAGACACACGATTTGTTCCGTACACCAACATTTTTTACTACAGCTATTTTTTCCTGTTGTTGTCCTTCCTGTTACATGTGCATGTAAACGCACCGGCACAGGCAGGCTGAACGCCGAATAATCCTGTGCTTCATATATACCAGCCAGCTTTAGTTCAGAAATAACAATAATAAAAAAACACCTGCAAACAGCACAATGTATGCAAGGAGAGAGGCATACAGACCGGCATCGCAGGAGTTTATCAGCTTTTTACAAGCAGCGCGGCAGCCATGCCGTGCAGGGAGAGTTTTTTATGGATGAGATTGAACGGAAAATTGTAAGTCTTATTGACGAGCACCGGCAGGAAATCATTGATTTTGCAGATGACATCTACAAGCATGCAGAGCTCGGCTATAAGGAGTTCCGTACCACCGGCAAATTTAAGGAAGCGCTTAAAGACAAGGTGGAGTTGTATCAGGAAGGGCTTGCGATTACCGGAGCAAAAGCATACATAAACCGCAGCAAAAAAGATACTTTTTCGCTGTCGCTTATCGGAGAGCTTGATGCGCTGCGTATACCGGCACATGTATATGCGAATCCAGAGACACAGGGCGCGCACTGCTGCGGCCACCACGCACAGCTTGCCGGAGTAGTCGGTGCATCGTTCGCGCTGCTTGATCCGCAGGTAAAAGCAGCGCTTGACGGCCAGCTGATCTTTTTTGCCGTTCCGGCAGAAGAATACGGCGAAGTAGAATTCAAAAAAGGCCTTATGGAACAGGGCAAAATTAAATACGGCGGCGGCAAATGTGAGCTGATCCGTATAGGCGCATTCGACGATATAGACCTGGATGTTGTTCATCATACGCGGACTGACGGTATTTCAGTCGGCAGCGGTGCGAACAACGGTTTTGTTTCAAAGGTGATTACGCTCACCGGAAAAGCCGCCCATGCAGCAGGAAGTCCTGAAAAAGGCATCAATGCACTTGCTGCGGCAAGCCTGGGACTTCAGGCGCTCGGACTGAACCGCGAGACATTCCGCGATGAGGACTGGGTACGCGTGCATCCCATCCTGACGCAGGGCGGCAGTCTTGTGAATGTAGTGCCCGACAAAGCGGTCATAGAAACGCTGGTACGTGCCCGCACTACATCAGCAATTCTTGATGCAGCGGCAAAAACAGACCGCTCGTTCAAGGCGGGAGCGCTTGCGCTGGGCGCAGGATACCGTATTGAAACGCTGCCCGGCTACCTGCCTGCACTACCGCAGGAATTCCCAGAGGAACTGTACAGCATTGTACAGGAAGTTGCAGGCAATAAGCCTGTGGTCCGTACACCGGCAGATGCCCACTCCACAGGCTCCACGGATGTAGGCGACGTGCAGCATCTGCAGCCGGTGCTTACATTCCACACAGGCGGTGTAACCGGCGGTCTGCATCAGTCAGATTTTACGGTGGTGGATGAAGACGAAGCCTATGTACTGACGGCAAAGATTTTTGCGCTCACTGCATACCGTCTGTTAAAAGACGGTGCCGCACTCGGCAAAAAAATCAAGGCCGCGTACAAACCGGTGTACGCCTCAAAGGAAGAATACATAGCAGCGCTGGACTCCTTCTACTCGGTGGAAGAAGAACCGGCAAACGCATAGCACAGTATACAAAAGGACGGTACCTATGGGGAAAAAAGATTTTGAGATTACCGGTACGGTAGACCGGAAAGTACTGGTTGATGAAGTACGGAAAGAGGCAAGACAGTTCGCCATGCTGTTCTTCCATTTCAGCAAAGTGATTGTGGACATTCACGGACTTGAAAAAGGCAAGGACATTATCAGGCAGGCAGTATTCAACCTTGCTATAGACCGCTCTGACCAGCTGCGTGAAAAGGCTTTGAAACAGGGACTGAAGGCTGACAGTCATGAGGACTTTTCCAAAGTGACAGACCTGCCCTTTACCGGATGGGTAAAGCAGTGGGGCGAAGACCACTGTCCGTATGCGGAAGCATGGCGCCCGTATTTTAAGGACAATCCGTGGTTCAAAGAGATCGCGCCGTTCTATTGTGATGTCATAGACACCACGAATATAGAGAACTTTTCAAAACGGCTTTCGCACCGTATTACCCAGAACGTTCTTCTGGAAGGTACGAGCTGCGAGCGTGAATACTTTGAAAGCGATGCAGTAAAGCAGGGACGGTTCACTTATGGCAGCAAATAAAAAGCATGGCAAAAGCTTTACCGTTATAAATGCACTGCAGCTTGCTACTTTGCTTGCACTGCTCGGCTACATGGAGTTTACGGTGGATACCGGCAGGGTAAGCAAAGTGTTTCTGGCTTCCCCGACCAGCATCGTCAGGGAGGCTGTAAAGATCATCGGTAACGGACTTCTGCTCAAGCACTTCTGGGTAACTATAGGAGAGGTCCTGACCGGATATTCCATAGCGGCAGTGATCGGTATAGGAGTCGGACTTTTGTGGGCACTGTTTCCCAAGTTTGAGTCCTTTCTGAACGTGTTCTGTTCGGCGATCATGGCTGTACCGAAAGTTGCGGTACTTCCGCTGCTGATCCTGTGGTTCGGTATCGGATTCAAGTCAAAGGTAGTACTGATCGTACTGTTTTCGGTTTTCCAGATTCTGTACAACACGATCACAGGAGCCAAGCAGTGCAAGAGCGAATACCTGCAGGTGTCGAGAGTGTTCAACGCCTCCAAGCTGCAGACGATTTTTTCAGTGGTACTTCCGGCTTCGCTGCCGTCCATGTTCAACGGACTGCGCATTTCAGCGGCCACAGCACTTACCGGTGTAGTGTTCTCCGAAATGCAGGCAGCTAAAGCGGGATTAGGATTCCTGCTGCTGGAATCACAGCAGCTTTTAAACACTTCCAGGATGTTTTTTCTGATCATTCTGGTAACGGTTATTTCAGTTTTATTCGTAAAACTGATTTCATTCATAGAATATATCCTGTGCCACAAATGGGCACGGGTATAAAAAAGAGCACAGTTGCAACAGTAAGGAGAGTTGTATGAAAAAGATATTCGGTAAAACAAACGTATCAGTTTTAGCAGGCAGCGCGCTTGTCGCGCTGGTCACACTCGCAGCATTCACCGGCTGCAGTAAAAAAGAAAGCACAGCACAGGCCGGAGGCACAAGCAGCTCCGGTTCTTCCGGTAACGACGGATTTATCACCATTAAATCTGCGTTCGCTACCGGCATGACCGGCTCAGTAAACAACTTTGCGATTGAAACAGGTCTGTATGAAAAAGAGGGCATCCGGTTCGACAACATTCAGCGCACCAATGACATGCTTGCACTTATTTCACGCGGCGAAGTGGACGTTGCTGACGGAGACCCGAGCACGTATATTCCCGCCATCTACAACGGAATTGAGGCAAAGCTGGTGGGCAACATGTGGCGGTACTCAGGCTGCTTCTGGATCATCGCGCATAACGACATACAGAAACCTGAGGATCTTCGCGGCAAGACGATCGGTACAGCGGTCTCCGCGGGCGGCATGAAACTTACGGTACTTAAGTATCTTGAGAACTATGGAATTTCTACGGATGACGTAAAGCTTGTTGCAAACAGCTCATATCAGCCGGCATATGCCACGTTCACATCAGGTGAAGTTGATGCTACGGTCATCCACAATCCATATGCAGCTCTTTCAGAAGCAGAGGGAACCGGACACCCGCTGGCACGTGCATGGGATATCATTCCTGAGTACTACACCGGCACCATCATTGCGTCAAACAAGTTCATCAAGCAGCATCCGGATCAGCTGCAGCGGTTCATCACC
>Ga0256405_10004942_pt1 | contig 23961 bp, 16 predicted proteins | sample RumenRJG_02DNA_FD_189096 | JGI IMG/M metagenome (GOLD analysis project Ga0256405, IMG submission 189096) | Bovine rumen microbial communities from Lethbridge, Alberta, Canada - RJG_02 | ecosystem: Host-associated > Mammals > Digestive system > Stomach > Rumen | place: Canada: Alberta... | reverse complement strand
GGAATCATACATGAGTAAAAAGATCTATACCAACTTAAAAGAAAATGCAGCAGATATGACTGCCGCAGTAGCAGGCGGCACTCCCGCCAGCGACCATAAGATTTTTTATGGCCATCAATATATCGACTACGCAGATATCAAAGCGGTATCTGATGTACTTCGCAGTGACTATCTCACCTGCGGTCCTGCTGTAGATGCAGTAGAAAAGACCATCTGTGAAATCACCGGCGCCAAATACGCTGTGGTAACTTCCAACTGTACAGCAGCTTTACACATCGCTTGTATGGCAGCAGGCATCGGAGAAGGAGATGAAGTCATCACCACTCCTATCACCTTTGCAGCTTCAGCCAACTGTGCGCTGTACTGTGGTGCCAGGCCGGTCTTTGCCGACATTGATGAAAAGACCTATACCATCGATCCGGACTCCATCGAAAAATGTATCACCGAAAAAACAAAAGCCGTCATCCCGGTACACTATACCGGTCAGGCTGTAGATTATGACAGGATCCGCGAAATCTGTGAGAAACATAACTTGATTCTCATTGAGGATGCAGCTCATGCCATCGGTACCAAATACAAAGGCACCCCGATAGGCTCCCTGCCAGGTACTTCCATGACCTGCTTCTCTTTCCATCCGGTAAAGACCTGCACAGCAGGTGAAGGCGGCGCAGTCACCACCAATGACAAAGACCTCTACCAGAAGCTTCTGCTCTACAGAAGTCACGGTATCACCCACGACCAGGCTCTTATGTCTCATCCTACTGATGACCCCTGGTACTATGAAATGGTGGATATGGGCTACAACTACCGCATGACTGATATGCAGGCAGCCCTCTTAAAGAGCCAGCTGTCCAAGCTACAGCTTTTCTCCGAACGAAGAGACCAGCTGACCAAACGCTATAACGAAGCCTTAAAGAAGCTGCCGGGTGTCATCCTACAGGCCGCAAATCCTGACAGCGAAACCACCAGACACCTATACATCCTGCAGTTAGACTTAGAGAAACTCACCTGTACCAGAAGAGAATTCTTCGATGCCTTAAAGGCAGAAAACATCATCTGCCAGGTGCACTACATCCCGGTATACTACTTCCCTCAGTATGAGAAGATGGGATATAAAAAAGGCCTCTGCCCGAAAGCAGAGCGCCTGTATGAAAGAATCTTATCCTTGCCACTGTACTACTCTCTCTCCGACGAGGAGCAGGACGCAGTCATTCTGGCAATCAAAAAAGTACTGCAACATTACAGCAAATAATCAATAGATAAGCGTTAGTTGTGTATAGAAGGGAGGCGCTACATGAAAATCATCATCGCTATGGACTCTTTCAAAGGGAGTCTGGGTTCCAAAGACGCCGGGAATGCTGTGGCATCCGGCATCGAATCTACAAAGCAAAATCATGAATGTATCGTCTTTCCTATGGCAGACGGTGGTGAAGGCACCACAGAAGCGCTGACCGCTTGCATGAATGGCGAAATGCATCTGGTGACAGTATCAGACCCACTCGGACGCCCTATGCAGGCAGGATTTGGCTATCTGCCGGAAAGTAGAACCGCCATCATGGAAATGGCCAGCTGCGCAGGTCTACCCCTTTTAAAAGAAAAAGAACGAAATCCGCTATACACCACCACCTACGGTGTAGGTGAAATGATCAAAGTTGCCATCAAAATGGGCGCAAGACACTTCATCATGGGTATCGGCGGTAGCGCCACCAACGACGGTGGCGTAGGTATGTTGGAAGCCCTTGGCTATTCCTTCCAGGACGCCGACGGAAATCCCATCCGTCGTGGCGCCATCGGGCTCAAAGACTTAGCCCGCATCGATACCACTTATGTCCTGCCCATCCTCTCAGATTGCGACTTCCGGGTAGCCTGTGACGTAAGCAATCCGCTATGTGGCAAGCGTGGTGCCAGTTTCGTCTTCGGACCTCAAAAGGGTGCCGATGATATGAGCATCCACGAAATGGACGGCTGGCTCTCTCACTATGCAGAGCTCGCCAAAGAATTAGACGACCATGTAAATCCAGAAATGCCCGGTGCCGGTGCAGCCGGCGGATTAGGCTTCGCCTTCCAGGCATTCCTCCAGTCCAAGCTGGAGTCCGGCATCAAAATCGTATTAGAAGCCACCAAATTCGAAGAAGCCATAAAGGATGCAGACCTAATCATCACCGGTGAAGGCTGCTTAGACGGCCAGACTGCCAGAGGCAAAGTACCTTACGGCATCGCAAAAGTAGCAAAGGCCTACAGCATCCCAGTAGTAGCCATCGCAGGCTCCATCAAAGGAGACGGCGAGGGTTGCCACGAATACGGCATCGACGCTTTCTTCCCCATCCTGCCAAAGCCCATGTCCCTCAAGGATGCCATGAACCCGGAGAAAGCCAAGATTCACCTGGCTACCACTGCCGCCGAAGTCATTCGGGCTTTGACGCTGTTCCAGAAAAAATAGAACGTAAAAGGCTTCGAGAAATCACTCTCGAAGCCTTTTATTTACGCGGTTTCTAGCGCTCTGTAATCCACCTTTCCACGCGACGTACGCGGAAGGTCATCCACAAATACAATCTCTTCCGGAACCATATAATCAGGCAATTCTTTTCTACAAGTTTCAAATATTCTCTCTCTTGCGAGATCATCCTTGCTAAAGCCCTCGCGTAATACAACAAAAGCTTTAGGATAGTGAATACGTGCTTCGTCAGGAACTCCCACAACACAGCACAACTCAACCTTTTCATTCGTGCAGATTGCTTTTTCAATCCGGTCAGGGAATAGTTTAGTCACCTGCCCATCACGGCCTTTCGTCATGATGATTCGTTTAATACGTCCCGTAACATAGACAATACCATTTTCATCTACATATCCGATATCGCCCGTATGAAGCCAACGTTGACCATCAGAATGCACCTTAATAATAGCATTTGTCGCATCAAGATTTGCATAATAACCATTCATAAGTGTAGGCCCTGTAAAACAGAGTTCTCCTTGTTCACCATACTTCATTTCAACCTCAGTCTCCGGATCTTGAACGCGGCAATTTGTCATCACAAGAGGTATTCCAACACTTCCAATCGGATTACATTCTTGAAAAGATTGCGTAGCTGCAGCCATAAGCTCCGTAGCTCCTAATCCTTTACATATTTTCACCGTAGCACCGCAATCCTTGAGATATTTATTTAGCGCCTCTTCATTTTCATCAGACATTCCCTCTCCGCCATAATAAATATGTTCAAAGCAGGACATATCAACCTTTTCGTATTCATTTTCCAACAAATCACACCAGTAGGCCGGAATAGATAAAACAGCGGTAGGACGATATTTCTTTACATAATTTGTGAAATTAGATGGTTCATATTTCGGAATAAGTATTACTGTGTATCCAATAGCCAGCATTGCCATAGTAGCTTCTACAAGGCTGTAATTTACAAAAGGAGGTAAAACAACTAAAGAACGGCCATTTCTTCCATATTCGAAGTTACTTACAATCTGATTCATAAGTGCATTAAGACTATAATCTGAGCACATTACTCCTTTAGGCTCGCCTGTTGTTCCACCAGTATGGGAGATAATAGCCATTTCATGGCAATCTCTAGATACCTTTTCAGCCTTAATCCCAATTCCGTTTTTTAAAAAGTTCTTCCAATTCAGAAATGTTTTTCCATCAAGTTTCGGACTCTTCACTTTCAATGAGTATGCAACTTTCAACGGAACAGGAAGGGAATCCGCTGGAGAAGCCACAATAATCTTTTCAGCCGTTGTCTTTTCCACACTATCACAGATAGAAGAATATGCCCCATCAAAAATCACTACGATTTTACTTGCAACTTCATTGATATAATTAACCGTTTCCTCTGTTCCTGCCAGAGGATGAATCATATTTGCTACAGCACCGATTTTATTCAGAGCATATACGCAATATAATGCTTCTGGTATACTCGGAAGTGCTACAGTGACAATTTCCTTTTCTTTTACGCCGGCTTTTAAAAATGCTGCCGCAGTCTTATCTATATTTTCAAATAATTCTTTATAAGTGATTTTTCTGCCAAGATATACGATAGCAATATCAGATGGGTAATCCTGATTATTCTGAACTAAATAATCATAAATGGAACATTCAGGTAAAGTGGCATTGATTGCCTCTTCAGAATAGTACTTCAACCATGGTTTATCAATCGACGGATATCCCGTCAGTTCACGCTCTGTCTGTCTGTCTGTCTGTCTGTCTGTCTGTCTGTCTGTCTGTCTGTCTGTCTGTCAACATTATTGTTCTCCTCCTCCTTGTTTCGTCAACCTTTTATAGACATAAAACACCTTTTCCATTATATCAAATTTTCTCAAAATTAGTTCTTTTCTTGCACAACTTAAAGAATAATGGTAGGATGAGCATTATGTATCCATGAGCGTTGCTATTAAAAGGGCCATTGACCGCTGTATTCAAGAAGATGTATTAAAAGACATCCTTCTCAAACATAGGATGGAGGTGGAAGACGTGTTATTAACCGAATATAACGAAATCGAACATATCAATAACGAGAAAAGTATCTCCTACGAAGAAGGTATGGAAAAAGGCCAAGTACAAGGTGTACAAGATGCCTTTGATGTACTAGCACGACTAAAGGCTGGCGAAAGCCGAGAAAGCATCATCCTATCCGGTGTAAAAAGTAGCACTGTAGATGCAGCAGAAGAATTCATGAATCGAAATAAATAGCAAGAAAATGGCTTCGAGAGTAATCTCTCGAAGCCTTTTGTTTACGCGGTTTCTAGCGCTCTATAATCTGCCTCATCCTGCCGAAGACATCCTCTCTTGATCACTTAGTTCTTCCAATCTTCTTATGTTCCTTTTACCACTCATAGTAATCGGAAATTCCTCAATTGAATGAAACACTCTTATTCTCAAGCGACTATAAACAGCTGAATGTAACAAATCATGGCACCTTTCCATAGCTCGGTCAACTATTTCGTCTTCTGATTCCTTAGTGAATGGATTTAAAATGATATTTGCTACAATGCAATCATTACTATCAAAAACAGAAATACTCGACAATATATTATTTGTATCTTGATCTATTACGTCATCTATATTGAACGGATATACCTTCTTGCCATTTATAATTCGGTATTCCTCCGCTCTCCCCTTTACATGAACAGCTCCCACTTCATCTATATAGCCTATCACATTACACGATACCCAATTGTGCCCTTTATTGTCCGTCACAATTTTCTTCCATGTTTCCGCTGCATTATCACGATATCCGCGCATCGTAGTTGCCGAGTTAGCAACTATGAGGCCAAGCTCATTTTTCTCGCACTCTACAAGTTTTCCATCGCATTCTTTTAACGCGGATACCAGCACGTATTTTTCAGGTAGCATCCCAATCGGTTTTCCACGTAATTTTAATGCGTATAGCTTACTATAAAGTGTTTTCCATAAGGTATAATAAATACCTCCATGCTCGCAATCCCCACCGCCAATAGAAATTGTCACATACGGCATATGAAAGCCCTTGATGCTTAGACCACTTCCGGCCTTCGCCTTCTTTAGGAATCGATTGAGAAAGCGTTCTTCTCCGTTTCCAATGTTCTCACCTACTGCAAATGCAGCCAGTAAAAACTCAAGTTTTCTTTCAGCAAACCTCTTCTCAACCAAATACTGTATAGCTGCCATGTTCCAAAAGCTGCTTGTCATATTAGCATAATTCGGTTTATTTATCATTAGATAATCTAAAGCATTTTCCACTTTATATTCTGGCTCAAATGCCACGCACCAACCTTGCATCAGAATATCCGAGATGCAAGTAATCAGACACGTATTAGAATCAGGATGTATCATAGCAAGCGCCCTAAGACCACGTAAATCAGGGTTTCCAGACACTTCTGCATCGTGAAATCTTCCGCTTACTATCAAGCTACGATTGGTATGAATGATTGCCTTCGGAAAACCAATCTTAGTTGATCCACTTGTATACGTAACAAGGAACTCCGTGTCCAAAGTTCCTACTTCTTCTACATCAATGTCACCCTTGTATTTATCCAGATAATCATCATACGTAATGCACCTATCGCAAGATAGCAGGCATGTCTTCGTTTCATCCTTCATTTTATAATATTCGGCTAACGAAGCTTCATATTCATCACAGCACTCAGGATTTCCCGGCAAAGATCTAGTTTTTGAAATAATAACGATGTTATCTATGTCAGCATTATTTAATAAATTGGATATCCTGCGATATTCAGAATCCGTTATAAAAAGAACTTTTTTACTGCATTTTCTTAATATTGTCTCAATATAATTCTCATTATACTCTGCGCTAAAGGAGTTCATTTTAGCTGCCAGTTTATTCAGTGCCAGCATGACATAAGCTAATTCAGGCACGTTACACATACAGACACCCACTTCTTCACCGCTTCCAATTCCAGTCCTACGAAGCGCAGATGCCAACGCCGCCGATGACTCCATCATTTCATGGAACAGTATCTTGTTTCCCCGATAAAAAATTGCCGGCATATTGGCATATTTTTCTGATCTAACTATCATTTCCTGATACCAGGAATGATTATGATTTTCTTCAATATCCGCCAAAACACGTTGTATCTTTTTTGTTTTTCTATTTCTCTTTAAATACTCATTATCTTTTTCCAAATGAAAAGTAGGTATTATACCAGTCTTTTCAGTCTCAGAAAAGTCAAAGATGCTACTTGCTTGCTTGTCTGTCTGTCTGTCTGTCTGTCTGTCTGTCTGTCAACATTATCCTTTCCCTCCCAAATTCGTCAACTATTTGTAGACAATAAACACCTTTCCCATTATATCAGAATTCTCTTAAAATGTGTTCCGTTCTTGCAAAGCGTTCCAAATAATGGTAGGATGACATTTGTCAAATAAATCATGTAAAATCAAATGCACAAGTGGCATCCGGACATTCGTCCAAGATTTCCATCAAACTATCGACTTTGATATGTATTATTTGTGAAAGTATTTGCTATAGATTATCCAGTCAGAGCTCCCTTTGAAGTTCTATATTTCTAACGCAATTTTGCCCTTATGTACTTGGTTTTACAGAGCATATAAGGAGGAATCTGAATGAGAAATGAATATGGGTAGTGTTTATCTTGAAGCATGGATTTGTAACATTTATAATTAAAGGAGAACATGAGTGGAAGAAATAAAGACCAATCGCCAGTATAAAGATCGTCTTTTTAAACTGGTATTTAAAACAAAAGAGGACCTGTTAGGTCTATACAATGCTATTAATGGGACAAACTACGCAGACGCAGATGATATAGAAATCAATACCATCGAAGAATGTGTCTATATGTCCATGAAGAATGACGTGTCATTCTTGCTATATGATGTAATGAACCTGTACGAGCATCAGAGTACAAAGAATCCGAACATGCCTCTGCGAGGTTTGTTCTATCTATCCATGCTCTACAAAGAGCGTTTTAAAGACCATCAAGACCTGTACCGAAGTAGACAAATTAAGCTACCGACGCCTCAGTTCATTGTGTTTTATAATGGAGATGAAGCAGAACCGGATGAGCATTATGTATCCATGAGTGACGCATATGTCGGGCAGATTTCCGGCACCCCTGCGTTAGACTGTAGGGCTAGATTTTTAAATATCAATTATGGTCACAACAAGGCACTGATGGAAAAGTGCAAACGACTTAATGATTATTCCAAGCTGATTAAATATGTCAAAGACAACTTAAAAAACGGCATCGAAAAAAGCGTTGCTATTAAAAGGGCCATTGACCGCTGTATTCAAGAAGATGTATTAAAAGACATCCTTCTTAAACATAGGATGGAGGTGGAAGACGTGTTATTAACTGAATATAACGAAATTGAGCATATCAATAACGAGAAAAGTATCTCCTACGAAGAAGGTTTTGAAGAAGGTATGGAAAAAGGTCAAGAACAAGGTGTACAAGATGCCTTCGATGTCCTAGCGCGACTAAAGGCTGGCGAAAGCCGAGAAAGCATCATCCTATCCGGTGTAAAAAGTAGCACTGTAGATGCCGCCATAAAAATCTTGAATTAACAAGCAAAAGGCTTCGAGAGTAATCTCTCGAAGCCTTTTATTTACGCGCTTTCTAGCACCATGTGTTTTCCTCATACTAGGTTCTATTTTTAGCAAACAGAAACGCATTCTGCATATTTGGGGTTATCTTTTGCATAAATGCATACACTTCCTCTGCATCCACTGTATTCTTGGGTCTAAAGATAGTCGCCTTTACGTCATCCGGTGTCCACGTATAAGACGCATCCATGGCAAATACCTCATGAATGAAGTCTTCATATGCAGTGGTTTTTATATCTTGCCTGTTAACACCGGGCAACGCTTCTATGATTTCCCACTCCAGTGTGGCCATGGCATCCCTAAGCTCATCTGTAAGCTGATATCGGTCTGCGTAGTCACAGCTTTCGTAGCTGATATTGGCGCCTATATTGACATAATATTGATTCTTATCTCTATGCAATGCTATGGGAACAATATCCGCGTCGCAGGTTATGGCTAGGTCCACTGCGCCGGCGTACAGATGATTCAGAAGCGCATTCGGGCTGATATTCTGTGCTCCTTCCGGATACATCAAAAGATTACCACCTTTTTGTAGCAGATCCTGCATCGTTGCTTTGGCGGCTCTCCTGTCCTCCTTATACTGCGTATCTAGGCTTATCATTCCGTTGATTTGAAGCAAAAAGCCAGCGAAGTCCTTATATAATTCCCTTGGGTCACCCACCACCACCCAGCAGGGATTCTGAATCGCCAGAAGCGACATTTCTATATCAGCACCGCCTATATGGGTCGGACAGAAAATAACCGGCTTCTTCGTTCTGACTCTGCGGTCTCCCACAATCTTCATTCGTTTCCCCGTTATGTACTGATCCAGCCATAATAGTGGCATAAGGATGCGATGTGCAAAGGCATGTAATGCCAGTCTTTTTACCCCATATTGATTTGTTTGAAACCTTTCGATGCGCTTGTTTCGGCAATAGTTTTCGCAATCCTTCTGATTCAAGGAAAGCATAAATGCCAATGACTTCACAGAATCAAACATCTTACCCCCCTGTTTTCTTCGCCGCTACTTTTTCGTCGTTCCTACTTTCTTCGTGGCTGCTACCTTCTTGGTCGTTACAGCCTTCTTCTTGGCAGTAGCCTTCTTTGAAGGTGCACTCAGGCTACGGAATAGTGCCTCTAATCCGGAAGGTCCCTCTTTCACAAAGTCCTTCAAGGTCTTGGCTCCACCCTCTAATAGGCCGCCAAATAAAGACTCTACAAACTCTTCTCTCTCATGCAGATTCTTGCCTTCTATAAACTTATCGAGATTTGATTTAATGAAATCACTGGTAGAATCATGCGCATCCACCAGGGCCAGCTTACCGTACTCCAGCTGCCAGCTGACGATGCTGTGCTGCATCACCTGGAAAGCATCCGACTTCACGATATATTCCGTACCGATTTGCGGCTCGAAGATACGTCCCACGATGGAAGTCACCGGCTTCACACGCACTGTCTTTCCTGCGATTCGCTCCATCTTTGCCACATCCTGCACATCCGGGCACAGTCCCGGTCCATCGTTGAGGAAGATACGTTTCACCTGCTTGTTCTTGGTCTGTGGTAAATATGTGGCTGTATACAGTGCCAAATGGGCTCCCTTGGAGTGTCCACCGATATAGACACTTTCATTGGTGCCGATATGGTCCTTGGCATATCGAAGCGCCGTCTGTTGAGACTCCACTCTGGTATAGCTAATCATGAAGTCCTCTTTCCAGCCCACGATACTATTGTCCGTGCCACGATAACCGATGTACTTACTACCATCATCCAGATGAAAAATCACAGCCGAAAACTGCTTTTCCACCTTTTGATCGATGATATCTACATAATCCGACAAAACCATCTGCCCAAATCGTACCGATTCGGCGCATTCCTTTGCCAGATTCAAATTCTCTTTATCCGCTGCCACCAGCGTAAAAATGATTTCGCCCTGCTGCGTCAACTTCTCATAGGCTTCTGCAAAGGTCATTTGATTATCCTCTGTCAGGACACCTCTGAAATCGATATAGGATAATTGTGCCAAAACCAGGTTGTCGATCACATTGAGCGGAACCTTGGAGAATGGTAAATCCCCACGCCATTTTACATAATCTACAACATTACTCATACGTTATCCTCATCTACTATTCATGCATCATAGAACAACTTAAAACAAATAAGCAAAGCCTGTATAGATATTGTACCACTACGTCCACATATAATAGGACACCCCCTGTAAAAGCCTTCCGTAGAAAAGTACGCCGCAGTACAAGTGATATCCTAATACAATCGTCGTAACAATCACTTCACCGGCCAATGTCCATGCCTGTGTGGACTGACCTGATACCTTTGCTTTTACCTCAGAAGAATCTCTGCCACCTACAGGCTTTCCAACCACCAAACCTATCAACTGCTTTAAGGATTTCCACCAAGTCAAAAGCGCCATAGTAAATACCAATAACAAGGAGAAACTATAACCCCACATGAAATTCCCATCCTGCGCTCTCTTACCGGTCTCACTAAAGAGGAATAGCTCAGCAAATCCCACCATACCCATCAGGTACACAAACTGCACCACGCGGTATCTGGTATCTTTCCAGTGGAACAAAGCCACAAGCAGCGGGAAGAATACAGAAAGTGCCGCTGCAACTGCAGGATATCCGCTGTGCTGTCGAAGAACAGCTCCCGGTGCTATCATCCAGCCCTCTCCTGTAGAACCGCCAAAAAGTATCGCATTCTGTATCAGAATCACAACCAAGGACGGCAATACACAACATCCGAAGGCAAATAATCTCCGGAAAGGAACCCTCTTCACCAAGTCCACAATCAAGAAAATCAACATCACCGGCGCAAATACCGTTAGAAAACTCGGTTTCACTGCCGTAGTCAACGCCAGCATCCCGGCAAAAGTAAGAAGCTCCTTTGCCTGAAAGTGCTCCTGAATCTTAGAAAGCAGATTCAGATACAAAATGACACAAATAATCGCCAAAGGTTTCATGACGATATAAGTGGAATTGTGCCAAATACTGGCTGACTGCATACCAATATATCTACCGTCAGAAAAGCCTGTCACGTAGCAAGGCATCACGAAATTCAGCGCAAGCCCACCAAACAGATACAGATTCTGCCGTCTCACATTCATGAAAAGCTGAAGCTCTTCCTTTGCCTCATTGGCAAAGAATCCTCTCAACACCTGCAAAAGTACGGTGGTCGCATATACCGATGCCATGGTACATCCCGCCAGAAAGATGGCAATGGCAAGATTTCCATCCGGCAAAAAATAAAGCAGCTTATACACAAGTGCTGTGAGGGAATAGTACCATCCATCCACAATCACCATGCGAATATGCACCGGAAGGTCTGATTCAAACACTGCGCCTCCCGTCCACAAAGTCTGGCGGTAGTACAGATAGCATGCAGATAAACCATAAAAAATGATAGCCAAGTGTACTAGAATTGCTTCTACATTCAAATTCTGTCTCTTATTGTTCAAATCCATATCTCCAAATCCATTGCAATCTGAATCCAGTTGCTCATCCACGATATAAGCTAACTAAAAACTATAATAAAACTGTCCACTAAACATATACTCAAAGAAGCGGAATCCTGCCAGCACATGCCAAACAAAAAGAGCCCACTCCAAAGCCAAAACCCATATCGGTTGTCTCTTCTTTCTAGTATTCTCCAAAAGCAGCAAAGTACTACCCACAAAGGCAAAGAAGATGCCATGCATGTAGCCCCAAGAGAAATTCGTGTGAACAAAACGATCACCCTTTTCAAACAGGAATAAAAACTCCAGTAGGGATGCAAGCGCCAGTTCCCAGCTAAATCGAAATCTCACGTCAGTCAAAAGATATTTCAGATTCAGTAGCAGTACAAACCCGGGGAATGCAAAGGCCAGCATAATCGCCAAAGGAATATTATGAGTATACTGCGACCACGCAGCACCGATGCCAAACCCGATACCACCGTCTTCGCCGGCATGCCCTCTACTACCAAATACACCACCAAACTGATACAGCAAATCCAAAATCGTAGGAATAAAGCAAAGCCCCAAATACAGCGTCTGCTTCCATGTCTGCCCCTTATGTGCAATGAGCCTTACCAGCATCAGCACCACCATGGTACTGCCCAGCACCAGAGTAAAACTAGGCTTCGCCAAAGTCGTCAACAAAAGGAATATAGAAAACAGCACATACTGCTTCACATCTACCTTTTTCTCGTAATACTCTAAAATCTCAGCCAGCAAAAAGAAGGCTACAATGGCAAACCCACGAGTAGCCAAATACGTATGATTATGCCAAGGATTCGGTGAAAAAACACCCAAATACTTATGATCCATACCCGGCAAATACACACCCTTTGGCGCATACAGCATGGACACCATCAAAATACCAAAACTAAGCGCTACCACAAGATACTGTCGAAGCTCCTCATACCCTTCGCCCCAGAACCTCTTCGTAATCAGCTCAAAGAAATACAACAAGGCAAACACACTAATGGAATTTAGTACCACCGTGGCAATGGCTGCTGCCGTCCCCACATCTGTAAACAACATGAAGAACCTGCCCAGCATGAAGAAAATGGGATAAGGAAAATCAAACCCACTATCGATACCCTGCATCTCCTCCAGATACGCATCAATATCCGACATAAACCACTGAAACTTCTCAAAACTCTCATGATGCGCCTGATTGTAAAAAAGCTCAAAGCTAAAATATGTATATACAATAAACAAAACGGCTGCAAACCTTAAACTATGCAGCGTCCAGCGTTTTTTCAATTTTTCACGTTCTCTATTACCACTTGCCATTTGTTTTTATTCTCATCCAGAATCTTTTGCTTCTAGTATCTTTCTCTATTTAGTGTTTTACTCTGTCTAATATTTTACTCTGTTTAGTATCTTTTAGCTTTTACCTTCATCTCTTAATCGATTTTAGCAAACAACACGTTACCCCTAGTATATCCCACAATACCGCTTATTTCTAGCGCCGCAGGCTATACACTGGCTTATTCCCACAACCGCCGAGGCTTTTGCTTGGCAGACTATTTCTTATTTGCGGCATATAGGGGTTGGGGTGTGTTTTCGAATGCTGTAACAAACTGGAGCTATGGTTTGCGCCATATAATTTACAAAAGCAGGCACTTTTTCACGTCGGTACTTAGTGAGCCCGCCACGCGAGGCGAACTTAGTATCCGTTACGTGAAAACCGTAGCGAAAGCGGCCTGCGTTGTAAAATATATGGTGCAAACCACCGTCCAGCAACCAGCCGCATTCGAAAACACACCCCAACCCACACTTTCCGTAATAAAAAACTACCGCCAGGCAAAAGCCTCGGCGGTAGCCTAGGAATTAATGTTCAAGTTCAAGTGTTTTAAGGCGCTCCTGAATCTCCTCTACAGTGAGCCACCATGTATTATTACCGGAAGTATAGGAGAATCCCTCCTCCACCTTCTTGCCAAGTCCATTTGCATTGGCTTTCTGGCGATTGTTCCATACCATCTGAGGGAACACGATGAAGTGTTTCTCATACTCATAGGTAAAAGGTGCATCCTCTACAGTAACCATGATTTCATGCAGCTTCTCACCTTCACGGATACCTACTTCAGGCATGGTGCAACCAGGCTGCATAGCCTGTGCCAAATCAGTAATCTTGAAAGAAGGAATCTTGGAGATGAAAGTCTCACCACCGGTTGCTTCCTGTAATGCTTTGATTACTAACTCTACACCTTCTGTAATACTGATCCAGAAACGTGTCATACGATAGTCTGTAATAGGCAGTTCTGTCTTACCCTGATCGATGATATTTTTAAAGAACGGGATAACACTACCACGGCTGCCGGCTACATTACCGTAACGAACGATGGAGAAGTTTGTCTGCTTGTCACCTACATAGGCATTTGCAGCGATGAAAAGTTTATCACTTACAAGCTTTGTACCACCGTATAAGTTTACAGGGTTAACTGCTTTATCTGTAGAAAGCGCTACGACCTTCTTTACATTCGCATCCAATGCTGCATCGATGACATTCTGTGCACCATGGATGTTGGTCTTGATTGCTTCATTTGGATTGTACTCGCAAGCAGGTACCTGTTTCATAGCTGCTGCATGTACCACGTAATCTACGCCCTCAAATGCTCTTTTCAAACGCTCCTTGTCTCTTACATCACCGATGAAGAAACGAAGCTTGTCAGCGTATTCTTTCATCTCATTTGCCATAATGAACTGTTTGAATTCGTCACGGCTATAAATGATAATCTTCTTTGGATTGTAATGCTCCAGGATGTAGCGGGTAAATGCCTTACCGAATGTACCTGTACCACCTGTTACTAATATGGTTTCATTATCGATCATGATTCTATCTACCTTTTCTACTTTTCAATCTATACTAAGCCTTTACGGCTTATGGTCATACAAAACTAGTCTACCACAACAATAGAATTCTTGCCATAGAATTCTGCCCACTCCGTATTGTTCACGAAGTTCGGGTCATCTGTGCCGTCTGCTACGAAGACCAAATCCGGTTTGATGCTATAGCTATGGAATACAGGGTCCGTTACGCTGGCATCTTCCAGTACCTTCAGGCGTTCTTCAAACTCCTGCTGGTATACCTTGCCATCGCCTCTGATCCAGACCTTCGCAGCTACCACGGAAGTTTTATCTTTATGTCCGCCGGACAAAAGGAATGCCACCAAGAGAAAACCCACCAGTCCAAGCCATACAAACCAGGTCTCTTTTTTCCACACTGTAAGGATGCCTTCTCCCTCAGTAAAAGTTTGCTTTTTCTTCAAGTACCATCCAAGAAGATAAAAAACCTGGAAATAACTTGTGAGAATAAATCCGTCATACACGATATTTACCACGCGGCCTGGTCCCGTGGAACCCATGGCATAAAAGGTAGGTGTGCCCATGGCACAGAACACCAGATAGCTGTATAACAGCACCGGTCCCGGCAACGGGAACTCATAAGTCATACGCCGAATCACATACACCATAAGCGGAAGCAGGGCTAATAAAACCAGAAGCCACCATTTATCTGCCCACACCAGATAATAATCAACGCCCTTTGTAATCGAGGCCTTTACTGCTGCCACTGGGCTCATGCCCAAAAGTCCTGCCGCACGGACTGCATTTCCGGGAGCTTTAGCGCTAATGGCAAATCCAACGAGTAGAATCAAAAGGCTACCGCCATAGACCGCCACATGTTTCCAGTTTTTCCTCCACAGGCTATAAACAATCATGGTGAAGGTCAGAATCATGGTGGTCAGTACCGTAATATAGTTACCGCCGGCAATGACAAACGCTGCCAGCCCTAAGTAAACCATATAACGAATCTTTTGACGATTTTGGAATCGCAACATCCAGGCGATGTACAAAAGCATAAAGCCCTGGAAGCCGTTGTAGTATACAGCTCCGTTGTACCAGAAAAACTGCTCTGAAGCATTGGGAGCTAACTGAATACAGATTGTAGCAAGTAGCACCGCCACCGCAATCCAGTAGGGCATCTCCACCTTACACCAGTCTGCAAACACCGTTCTCGCAAGGTAGAGCATGCTGCAGATCAAAAGTCCAAGCATCATCCAGGGCACTAAGGCATAAGCAGATTCAGCAAAAACTGTCGGCTGTAGCCTCATGAGAAACAGAGCGCTATAGGTGCCCTGCCATTCCACATAATCCTGCTTCACCCCGGCAGCTGCTGCACCGATTACCTTGAAAAGATTGCCGGTACTTGTCCACACTGCATGGCTTGCAGTTCCGTACTTATAATCATCCCCTACCGGATGATTGAACTGTGCCAAATACAGAATCGGTATGAGCTGTAATACCAAAAATACAATTGCTATACAGTTGATGAGTTTTGCTTGTGTTTTCGTTTTGTTCATAATTCCGTTATTTCTCTTTCACGTGATAGATAAGGAACTGCATGCCATCCCCACATGAAATTGCATCCATCTGTTCCAGCACAAAATCTTCCCCCAGGTCAGCCTTTATAAAGGATTGTAAATAGCCCGAAGAAGTTTGCGGGCTGTCACGAAAAACATAATACGCACTTTTTTCTAATGTGGCAACATCCGTCCCCAGTTTCTTCAAGTTCTCCCCATACCAAGGGCTTTTTACCATCCAGCTTCCCATATAGAAAAAGGTGGCATTTCCCGCCTGTAGTGCGGGTTTCTGTAAAGCCTGCTTTGTATAATCACTAAAAGAATTCATATCCAGCAGATAGATGCCCTGATGCTGCGACATATAGCTTTGCAGTTCTGCCTGCTGCGCACTCATGGCAATTCTTCCTGCATTTTCCGCCAAATCCTGCTTGCCATAGGCCACTCCATTGCGAAGTGCTAGAAGAAGGGCCAAAAGCATAAGCACCTCATATCCACATGACAAAACCTTGGAAAGCCTTCCTCCCTGTTTTGCCTGACCCATAAGCTCCGGCCAAACCCACTTGATCATGCAAGCCAATAGTCCAAAGAGCTCCACCAGATAAATAATCTGTGTCACTCTGGATGGCATACGCTCCACATAGGTTAAATAGCCCCACATGATAAGAGTTCCCGCAAGAAGAGAAGCAAGTCCCAGTAGGTACGCTTTACGCCTTTCTTTTGGTAAAAGCAGGATACCCATCACTGCTGGTATCCACAACAGCAGCACCAGCATATCCAGAGGTCTGTCCCCGTAGGAAAGGTGTCGCTGCACATAGGCCCACATCATGCCGGATACTTTGGCCATTCCTTTTGGCCCGCCTGCCTGGCGCTGCTCCTTTGCTTTCTCTGCTATGGACACCATAGCATCTTTATCGATTTCTTCTGTCAGCAGAAGCTGATACCTCTCGGAGGCCGCCTCATAAGCTGCCTTGGAAAGTCCCAGTCCCTGATAAAAGTCTTCATTTTCTTCATAAGAAGGGTATCCGCCATAATCGTAGACAGTTTCCCTGTTGGTATTATAGGTTTTAAAATCCGTCCAAGGCGCCGGGCTATAAGCCAACGCATTTAGGAGCAAAGGAAGCAGTATCACCAGCAGGGTAAGTATCCCCTTCTTCCATTCTTTGCGATGCCACAGGAAATAAAACCCGATTATCGGCACCAACATGATGCAGGCATTTGCTCTTAGACTTATGCCCATACAGAGTAGTACATAAAATAGAACCGTAGGGCCATCTAAGAACAAAAGCCCTATGGCTGCTGCGCCTAAAAGGCCACTGATAGTAGTGTATTGTAAAGTGATTCCGTGTGGAAACACCGCTGCCACAACCATCAAAAGAATCGCAGAGGCACCTTTTTGCTGCAAGCACAACACGTGCTTACATACTGCCACGCAGAAAACAGCTATAGAAAAGCTACCGCAAATAAAAGATATGCGCCGTACCAATTCACCGCCGGCAGTAGTAGATACAGGCCGTGTAAAAGAGTAGAGGTCACGATACCCACGTGAAGCAATCTCCACTCCGGTCTCCCGGTCATGGCACCGCCCGCCAGCATATCTAGGAACACATCATCATTTGTGGCATAAATAGGATGAAAGCACGAAAAAAACGCCAGTAGTAGCGCTGTTACGGCTAATATCCCGCCTATGCTCTTCCACTTTGCGTTTTTTTGATTCATACTTTTGTTTCCCTTTTTTTACTAATGAAATCTTCTATGCTTTCCAGTCCCATCGCCGCATTGGGCAAAACAAAGAATGCATAGGGTAATACATATCTGCCACCAGCTTCCCACGCCAGATAAAAAAGGAAGCCACCGAAGGCAGTCAAAAGAAAAATCCTGGTAAAAGCACTGTATCCGTCCTCTTCTTTTCGGCGCCATAATCCGAACGCACCTACTGCCACCAAAAGATAAAGCAAGCTCTGATAGGTATTCATATATCTGCTGATGGCCTTATAGGGTCCTTTTTCAAACAGCTTATCCACCAAAGGATGACGCTCTCCAAAAGAGATAAAGGTACCGGAATACACAGACCAACCGCAGTTAATCCACTCATACATCACTTTTCTTCCATAGAATCCAAGGGCCCGTACCGGATTCTGCCAAAGCTCCCGGCTTAGGATACGGTATTTCATCATACCGATGGCCTGAGCTTTTTTGCTATCGTAATCCGCATCTATGGTGAAGGTCTCGAAATTATACCCGTTGTACCAGCCGGGTCCCACTTCCGAATCCATGATTCCCATGGCCAGATAGCAGCCTACAGGCACGCCATCATTGATTTCCGTATAGGAGCGTCTGCCGTAAGCATCCTCAATAGCCGGCACTACCCGCACGGATGCCAGGATGACGCCTAAGAAATAACAGAAGAATAAAACCTTTTTTCTACTACTGTACTTTCCACCCTGTACCATGAAGAACAGGATTAAAATAATAGCCAGTGCCACCAGGAAAATGTAGGTATTCAGTCTCACCATCACCGCCAGCACCAGACTGATAAAGCCAAAAATGGTAGCGATGATGCTGTTTTTACGAAGCATCCGGATAAACAGCACCGTGGCTGTCAGCAAAAAAGCAAAGGAAGGCACTTCTCCATACAGGAAGGATCCAAAGATAAGAAAAGGTGCTGATACATCCAACAAGAGCATGCAGTACCTTTGCACCTTTCTCCGCTTCTGCTGGTCTTGTCCTCTCATAAACTCCTTGCATAGTTCAAACTGCATCAGAAGGCAAATCACCATACAGAACGCATTTACCACCTGCAAAATGTGGAAGCTGTCGTTCCGCAAAAGTCTCAAAAAAATGGAGTAGAAAAAGGCCAGTCCCAGCTGGAATGGATAGCAGGAGAAATAGGAATCCCTGTAAGATAGAGAGCTAAAATCTCCTCTGGCAAACTTCTTCGCCGCATAATAGACGGAAGCGCCGTCTGCGTTTGGCCCATTCTTGGTCAAAAAGGCCCAAAGTAAAACCACGCCAAATATCCATAAGGAAGAGAGAATCAGTAATACTCTTTCCCCATTTCCCATGCGGCCAAAAAGGACATTTAACCCAACTAAAACAAGCGCCAGCAAAACCACCCAAAGAATACTAAGCAGTGGGTTATGCCATACAAAGCTTTGCTCGATATGATAGGCATCCTCCGTCATCACTGCGCCGAATAAGCTAATGATGCCCAGAATGCCAAAAAGCAGTATTGCTAAAAAATCTATTGTTTTTATGCCAAATCTTTGCAGTTTCTTCATGCACCAAATCCTGTCAATTCATATACATATAGTCGATACCAGCTGTTTTGTGATTCAAAAGGAGAACCACCGATTTCTGTCAGCCCCAGCTCTTCACAGTTTTCTACCGGAGAAGCACTGATCAAATAGTTGCATCCCATCTTCGCCAATGCAGAAAAATCAATCTGCAGGTCTTTCAGTTTCCTGTCTTCTGTCTTTTCTACAGTAAAGTAATTGGACTGTTCCTTCGTGAAAAGATAGCAGCGATTCCCCCAGTCATCAAAATAATGCTGGATATATTCATCCCGCTCCAGTTCCGGCGCTATAGCTTCCCGAAACCGGTGCTTATACTCCACATCGTAATTATTGGTATACGCATCTAACGCATACAGCCCATTGTACACGGACACAGATGGGAAGATTCCCAAAGATGCTACTCGATAGTCCTCCGGATTTTTCCCTATGGAAGCCTTAATCTGTGAAAACAAATCTTCTGCCCAAAAGCCGTCCCAGTCCAAAGCATGATAGGTCTCCCTACCCTTTAGGATTTTCGAATAGTTATACTTTTCTTCCGTATGCCATAGTACCGTACCGGTCCACCAAAGTCCCAGTACTACAAGCAGCGCTGCATAACCCCATCGGATGAGTTTCTTTTTCCGGCCCAAATAGTCGCGGAAGATAAACAGCAATTCTACGCTGCTGACAGCCAGTATGCACCAGCATAGAGGCATCAGCCATACAAAGCGGTCCAGATTCATCTCGTGGAACACGCCGGTACTGCGGTTTCGCAGGTTACATACGAATCCGCTGTGATAGATACAATACCAAAGAGAAATGGCCACAATAGACCACAAGCTCATCCAAAAAGCGGTTTTCAAATCCACATAAATCAGAATACGGACTCTTCTTTTCTTAATATGACGATATTGATACCAAATCAAAAGTCCGGCAGCCCACACGGTCACAATCAGCAAGGGTTGCGCAAAGGTCTGGGTATAGGAGATTCCGTCTCCCAGCACATCCTTTAGGCTTCCAAAAAAAGGTAGTCCGTTTAGTACGTACTCGCTTTTATGACTGACAAAAGCTTTATTCGGCCGTATCACCTGTGCAAAGAGTCTCCAGTTTGTCAGCACGTAGGTAATGGTAAGTGTCACCAGTGCTACCAGAGCTGTCGTCACACCTTTTCGGTTTTTGTGCCGAAACTCACGGATAGTAAATACCAAGATGGCAAAGCACACTGCAAACCCTACCAAAACCAAGGAGGAACTTACACCATATAGAACTGCGGTGACGCCTGCCACCGGAATCCAGCGTTTCCTTCTGCACCCCATCAATATGGTAAAGGCCAGGAAAGGCTGTCCCGGAATACAAAGACCATACACCGGATAATAGGGCAATAGTGCAAACAAACACCCTACCAAAAAATAAACCCATACATGTCTATCCTGAAAAAGCTCGCAAAGCAACAGGTACATGCCTGCAAATGCCACGCCTCGAATAAGCACAAGGGAAAAAGTCATGGCTTCTAAAGCCGGGAAATAACGGTAAAAAAGCACAAAAGAAAGTGCCGGCGGAATCTGACCTGTCACAGGAAGACCATTCATCAATTCCGGGTACACACTCAGGTGCTCCCCCCAGTGTCTCGCCGCCAATATATAGCTTAGAATCTCTCCATCCAACTGATCATGGATGGTAAAAAGAGAGTCCCCCCAGAGATAGCCAAAAGGCAATAAGGACCACAAGCAAACCAAAACGAGGCCAAGGATAAAATAACTGCTTTTTGTCCATTTCATCTTCACCATGCTACTTATCCTCTAGCTGCCAAAAGCCAAGCCATAACATGTACTGCCTGCTCAAAGTTACCGGTCCGAATCATCTCTTCGATTTCTTCTGCGCTGTGCTTTTCTACCCCTAAAAACTCCGTGTCGTCCAAATGCTGCCCGGAGATTTTGCGGCAATTCTTAGCGCGATACACATAAGCATAATTATCTGCCATGGTAGCATTACTTGCTATGGTGATGAGATGCTGCCACTCGTCAGACTCATACCCCGTCTCTTCAATCAGCTCTCTCTTTGCAGCCACCAGTGCATCCTCTGCAGAAGTCTTATCCTCTTCTCCATCTGCATACTCCTGCTTTCCGGAGCGCTCGATACCTCCCGCCGGGAACTCTGTGGTCACCTTTTCGATGCCGTGTCTGAACTGCTTCACGCACAGGAACTTGCCCTGCTCATCAGATGCCACTACGATGACATAGTTTCTTCTGCTGTAATTATAAAAAGGGGAAAACACATTTCCATCCGGTAGTCTGTATGCTACACGTCTAAAATCAATCCACTCATCTTTTACGATGTGTTCTGTCTTCACCCGCTCCCATTTCAAATTCTCGTCTGACATAATGCCTCCTAAGATTACTCACTCTTTTCATTTTACCTTCTTCCATAGGAAAATACTAATCCTTCCCGTTTTCTCTTAGTCCATCCATTGCCGGATAGATATCCAGGAAAGGATCCTTTACGGGCCCTACATGGGTTCCCATTTCCATCAAGGTGTCTAAATCCGTAGCAGCTTCCCAGGTAGGAAGTCCTTCTCCATTGGGATTTCCGGTCCTTGCAAAGTTGGCAAAATACTTCACCCACAGCTTTGAGAGCTCTCTATCGCTCTCATCATAATGGGAGTCCTTCTCCGGCACGTTACCATACAAGTAAACTTCTTCACCGCTATGCCAAGTGCCAAGGCGTCCGTTATCCTTGGTGAAATAATAGCGGTAGGTAGGAATACCAAGTTCCTGCTCTTGCTTCGACCATATATGATGTCCATAGGTAAAGAAAATAGTAGAGTAGATATCCGTCCAGTTTGCCTTTGCTTCTGCATTGGTATTGCCTGGTCTGGCTGCCAGAAGCGCATCTGCCTCTTCTCCAAAATAGTCTCTGACCTTTTCTTCGTAATTCTTCTTATTCGCTTGTTCGAAAAGGATGAAAGGCGTGGCCTCCAGCTGATTAAAGCCTTGCAAAGAAGCCTCCTCATTGTGGATGCCTTTTGCATAGGATTCTGCCGGTGTCTCCGGCAGTACATAGCCATCCACCGTCATATGATGATTGTCCTCTGTGGCAAAGACGATTTCCTCTGCCGGTAATTTACGCAGTTCCTCCAAGGTCTTCGCCCCAGTCTTTTCCTTTAGCTCTTTTCCTGTTTCCAGTGCTTCTTCCATAGTTCTGAAGGAGTGGGTAGGCTCCTGATAAGTGACCGTAGAACTTTCTGCTACCACTCTTCTAAATAAGCCCTTTGCCAATGGAGAAGTGCAAAGTGCCGTCACGCAGGCTGAACCCGCAGATTCTCCTGCAAGAGTTACATTCTCCGGATTACCACCGAAAGCACTGATATTATCACGAACCCATTCCAGGGCTTTGATCTGATCCAATAGACCGTAGTTTCCTGTGGTATGATTCGAGGACTCTTCTGCCAATGCTTCATCCGCATAAAAGCCAAATACGCCCAGACGATATCCCATATTTACTACGACGCAGCCTTCTTTTGCCAGGCCCTCTCCATTGTAATCTCTATAGGAAGGCTGTCCCGTCATAAGGCTACCGCCGTGTATATATACCACTACCGGCAAATCCTTCTGCTCCCCTGCCGGCTTCCAGACATTCAGATAAAGGGAATCCTCGCTCATAGCCTCTACATAATTATCCTTAGGGGTAATCTGATATTCATGGTATCCCACAATCTGTGTCAAAGACTCATAAAGAGGCAGGTTCCTGGGTTGCATAGACATAGGCGCAAAATGGTCTGCTGCATAGACACCTGCCCAAGGGATCGGGTCTTGCGGCTCTTTCCAGCGCAGTTCTCCCACCGGTGGCTTCGCATAAGGAATGCCCGCATAGACTTCCACCTGCTTATCCTCTGTATAGACACCGGTAAGCTGTCCTTGTGAAATTGTCACCACATCCGTCACTTCCGGATTTGGATTCAGCACTGCCGGTTTGCATTTCTCTCTAGGCCAGGAAAGCAAAAAAGATACAATAATCCAGGCAAAAAGCAGTAGCCAAGCTAAGGTTTTACGCAGTCTGCTTGCCTTGGCTACCTTTGGGTAAATCAGGGCAAAAGCAATCAGCACAAAAATAAGCAAAATCCATCCCGGTATCATGTTTTTGTTTAATTCAAAAACCACCGCTGATAGCAGCCCAATGATAGTAAGTATTACGTAGAATCCCATTTTCCCCCTGGTCTTCTTTTCTTGCATGTTTTCTTTTTCCTTGTCCTTTCCCGTTACATCTTCATACTCTTAGCGATTTCAACTCCTGCAGGAGTTGCGGCAAGTCCGCCCTTTCCCGTTTCTCTTAAATCTGGATTTAAACACCTGCCTACGCACTTCATAGCGTCAAATACCTGATCCGGTGGAATCTGACTTTCAATGCCGGCCAGGGCCATATCTGCAGAAGTCACTGCATTCACAGAGCCGATGACATTGCGCTTCACGCAGGGCACTTCTACCAGGCCTGCCACGGGATCACACACGAGTCCAAGTAACCCTTTCATGGCGATTGCTGCTGCATGTCCGATTTGCTCTGCTGTTCCGCCCAAAAGGTATGCCATACTTCCTGCTGCCATAGAGGACGCAGAACCGATCTCCGCCTGGCACCCACCTTCTGCCCCGGAAAGACTTGCTCTACAGGCAATGACACCGCCGATACCGGCAGCTACATACAAAGCCTTTGTCATCTCCTCATCAGAATAGCCATTCTTTTCCTGTAAACTTAACAGTACCGCTGGTACTACGCCGCAGGATCCTGCTGTA
>Ga0256405_10004940_pt1 | contig 23974 bp, 29 predicted proteins | sample RumenRJG_02DNA_FD_189096 | JGI IMG/M metagenome (GOLD analysis project Ga0256405, IMG submission 189096) | Bovine rumen microbial communities from Lethbridge, Alberta, Canada - RJG_02 | ecosystem: Host-associated > Mammals > Digestive system > Stomach > Rumen | place: Canada: Alberta... | reverse complement strand
GATTAAGACCTTGCGCCGGCACGGATACGGCTATCCTGATGATGAATACTTCTTCCTGAAGATCATGGACATGAGCCGGAAAAAGTACATCAGGAACGAGCCATCACATAGAATTTATGATTGAACCAATAATATTCGAGAAAGAAAAAATAATAATGCAGATTATAAGAGATATAAAGATTATCTTTGTAGAACAAACAAAATGAAGCTGACCATAATTCTCATAAAAAAAGCAACAGGAAAAGAAAACAGAATATTGGCAAGGTATCTTTGGCATCCATGTACAGGGGTGTACATAGGAAAGACAACAAAAAGAATTAGGGAATATATCTGGAAAAGCATATCCACAAAAGAAACGATCATGATTTGGCAAAAGAAATCACCATGTGGATTTGAAATCATTCAAAACGTAAACTAAAGAAATAAGCAATAAACAAGCACCAACCAATGTTCAATTGGGAAAAAAGATGGGTACATGATATAAAAAAGCTTGAAAACACTACTATTCCTTCCCTGCATGACAGGGGTCAACCCTTATGACAGGTTTGCAAAAAGCAGGATCACTGAATTCCTTCCCTGCATGACAGGGGTCAACCTATGACGGGCTCCGTTATAAAAGGGAATGAAATAATTCCTTCCCTGCATGACAGGGGTCAACCCATACCAAAAACAGGAAAAGACAAACGGTTTAAATTCCTTCCCTGCATGACAGGGGTCAACCTGGAATCACGTACCACCAGTATGTAACAGAGCTATTCCTTCCCTGCGTGCCAAGGGGCAACCAATCGTTGAGAGCTTTTACTTGAGAAAAGAGATAATCTCTGATGGAAAAAGTGGTAGAACTGTCCGGAAAAAACAAAAGCCTGGGCATTGACCTCAAGCCCACTATCACATATATCATTTATAAATATAAAAAAGAACCCGTCTTTACCAGCTCCGGGATCATCATTTCGAATTATATAATTCGGGACAAAATAGAGAACGCTTCAGGCAACATGGCTTTCTCCATTTCTATAATCAATCACAATGCCTGGCTGTATGTTATAGCAAAACACATTGAAGTGAATCCCTTCTCCGCCATCTTCCAAAGATAATGCCTGCATCAAAACGCCATCGCACACAAGGTTGTCGCCGTCAAATAGAGGCGAAACTTTGTAAGCTACATGATTTCCCGTGTCTTTTATATACCATGTGGTCTTATTCTCATAAGGCTCCATGCCTTCCACGTTCATATACCGCGTACCGGTAATAAGGTTACGCTCATCATCATTCAGCCCGGTTGCCTGATATGCCAGAAGATGACATCTGTTGTACAGATAAAGGTCTGGGATCTGATCCGGATATTTGACCGTCTGCCATCCGCTTGGCTGAACCATTCCAATATCACCGCGTTCCCCGGAGGGAAGAAGCTCCGGCCCAAGAACTGCGAAGGCATCCTGACACCTTCCCAAAGAATCAAGTTCCTTAAGAGAGATATATGCAGTGGTATATTCCGGAACAAAAACATCATCGACAAGTCCTGACACATCTACGGAAGGATCACCGGAATACGGCGGGATAGATTTCAGCGGAAAAGAAGCGGTCTGCGCATTGGTCTCTCCGGAAGCGGATACCGTAACCCATTCGCCATCATCCGAAGAAGATGACGAAGAAGGAGAAGGAGATTCCGGCGTTTTTACTTTTTCCGCGCCAGTTTTATTGGGCTGGATCATAGCGGACACTCTGCCCGGGATCTCAAGAAGGTACGACCGTGTCCCGGAATAAGCGAACAGCCCGGCGATGACAGCCGCCAGAATCAGAAGTATGATTTTCAGTTTCTTTCCGGCGATCCCCAATAGAATCAGATACAGAGCCAGAACACCTATGATAATACCGATCTTCAAAAAGCCGAAATCCTGTATTTTCTGCATGAAACCCTGAATAGAAAAGCTGTTAAGATCAAAATTCATAAATTCCTCCTTGTGTTGGACATAATCCGGGAGACAAAGCGGGATGAACAGACGCTGCCATGCGGATGCACCCCGAACAGAAGCTGCTATAAATATATTATTTATTATATTACACCATTTCAAAATGAATTGTTTATAACATCTGATAAAGGAACAAGAAAAACGCGAAGTCGGTGTATAATCAACTAAGGAAAGCCGCTGATAATCTCGAAAAACAGGAGAAAACGGATGCAATTCATTCGGGGAAATGAAATCATCAGATGTACGAGTCCGACACTGGAGTGTAGCATTGCGGGAAAAAACATCAGCGATACAGATCTATCGGGCAGGCCGCATCTTGTCTATAGTGACATGAATATCGTGTTTGAATTTGTCTTTCAGCAGAAAGACAGATTCGGGAAAGAAATCATGGAAGAATGCAAGATCGCCATCCGGAATGAAGGATTCGGATCGCGAGCGCTGGATCCACTGGAGGGATTCGGGTATGCAATCAGGATGACGGAAGAAAAGAAACCGCCGCACCTTGTATCCATGACGCAGGCAATATCAAACGAAAAGAAAAACCTGAAGCACATCAGCTACAAAGAAGACCGCAACCATATAGCCTTTTTGTCAAACCAGGAATTCTCGAACGGCGCCATATCTCTGTTTTACGAAGGCACGAAGGAACTTTTATCGCGGCATTTCCCAGATGGCTGCTATATTCTGCCATCATCCGTGCATGAAGTGATGCTGCTATCAAAACCGCATTACCTGTACCGGCTGAATGAGGTGAAATACCTGCCGCAGGACATCAATGGCGGCAGGAACATCACACAGGGGGAAGTCCTGTCCGACCGGGTATTGGAATACCACGCGCGGGAAAGGATCATCAGCTATGCGGGGGAAATGACGGAAATAAAGATGAAGCGCCCGAAGAAATGGGAAAAAGTCCAGTGGGCCGACCCGCGGTAGCGCTTTGTAAAACAGGAAAGGCAGAAGACCAACAAAAAAGGCAAAAGGCGGCCAGCATTTTTAGGAAGGAAACGACATGCTTTACTACATAAAGTTCAGCCACCCGGAAAACACATACCTGGAAGACATCCGGTACCGAAACGGCATGGTGGAAGAAGTGCTGTACACAAAAGACCTTTCCAGGGCAAAGATTTACGAAGACGAGGAAAGAGCAAGGATGGACGCCGAAATCATCCCGCAAATCCACACAGCGGGGGGAGTATGCAGCGTCCGTTTAGCAACATGACAAACAAAAACAGGAAAATCAGAAAACACTGCAAAACAAAGGAATGGAGGACAACATGGAAGAAAGAAAAGATCTCACAAAGCCGGAATGGTTCGTTCTCAGGGGGAAAGTAGACTACCCGTTCTTTTTCAAATCGAAGAACAATCAATACTCCGTCAACATTATCATAAGCAAAGATGATGAGGCGCAGTTGGAACTGATCGAGCAGAAGCAGAAAGAAGCCGTCGCCATCGGAGCGGAGAGATTCGGATGGGGGGACGAAACGCTGGAAGATTTCCGCGCGGTTGAGAGGGACGGTGACCGGGAGCGAAAAACCGAGACCGGAACCACCAAAGGAACAATTTACGAAGGCTCGATCTACATCCAGGCATCGTCAAGGTTTGCTCCGTCCGCAATTGTAGACGCAAAGAAGAAACCGATCACGGATCCGAGGGAGATAAAGTCCGGGGACGAATGCGCCATCGTCGTAAGCTTTTATGCGTATGACGCGACAAAAGATCGTCCGGCCGGCATCGGCTGCAACCTTGTTGCCGTACAGAAGATCGCGGACGGCACGAATGAAGCGGTACACCCGCGGTTTAACATAGACGATTACTTCAATATAGAGGAATAACAAAGAATGAAGATCCGTGATCGCCTTATAAAGTGTGGAGATTTTGGCATAGAGCGTGAGCACCTGACGATCGACACACTCTATGCCATAAAGTGTTACCTTATTCTCAGGAAAGCCGGAATGAACATCCTTGGCGGGAAAATCCTGTTCTATTTTCTTGCGGGCGGCACGGATGCGGAAACGATGCGCAAGCTGAAAGAGCTGGAGAAAAAGAACAAGGACCGGCTTTGCCTTGTATCCCAGTACGAAACGTATCCGGCAGGCCTTGGCGTGTTCATGCAGGGAGACCTGATGTACGACATCATGGCGACGGGCCTCAACATCAAGGACGCGCAGGAAATGACCCCTCTTGAAGCGGTCAAACTGCTAGAGAACCATCTCCATTTCACGATGGAGACAGAGAACACCAGCGACATAGAAACGCTCCTCAAAGCCCCGGCGAAAAAGAAAAAAGAAAAGCCAAAGAAAAAAGAACCGCCGTCCGAAAGCAAAGAGAACCCCGCGCAAATCCCTGCGCCCAATCCTGAAACAGAAAACGTACCAAAGGCACAGGAAAAAGCAGAGGCAGAAAAAGAGGAACAGGCAGAAAAGGCAACCGTGCCGGAACGCTTCAGGCGCCGGCACAAAACCCGCGCAAGAGAAGACGAAGAAAAACGCGATCCTGTTCCCTATGAAGAAAGTCCTGACCCGGAAGAGTCCGATTACTTCAAAGACCCTTCCGACCGCTTGAAATATCTGGAGTATGAAAAGCAGGCGGATGAGAAGGCTCTCCTTGAAAAAATCCAAGAAGAGGAATACATGGAAGCCCTTTCCGAGGACAAGGAATTTTTGCGAGAGAACGGGATCCTCGAAGAGGAAGATCCGGGAGATCCGGATCTGGATGATAGGTTTATCCTTGACGTCGGCGATGAGTGATAGATCTACTCTTACAAAAAAGGTCAAAGGAACCTTAAAAAAGAGGCAAAAAGGCGGCGCAGACAGGGCCGCCTTTTCTCATCTGACATGCCAGGATAAACAAACATGAAATATAAAAAACGAAAGCATGTAGCATAATAAAGATACAGGAAAGAAAATACTCGGCATGCCGTAAGGGAGGAGACAATGCAGTCACGACAGGAAGCAATTGACTATATCAGGATGCAAAGGCCGGACCCGTTTCTTGAAAGGGCAAAAAAGAGCGGATACGTCTGCCCGTGCTGCGCAAGCGGATCCGGGCCAAAGGGAACAGGCATGAACAAGGTCCCGGGAACCCCGCTCTACAAATGCTTCTCCTGCGGCCTCGTCGGAGACGTATTTAAGCTGATCGGGGAAAAATACGGCCTGACATCATTTAATGACAAGCTTGAGGCGGCTTGCGACATTTACCATGTGGGCTACGAGCGGAGAAGGAGAAATGACCAGGTCGCGAGAACCATCTCGCAGGTCGGGACGCAGAGCGTAAACTATACCGCCAGGACCCGTCCGGAAACAAAGCGCCCGGAAATCGTGATCCCGGACCAGCGCCCCTATTATGAAACATGTGAAACCCGGCGCAGGGAATCCCAAGAATGCCTGGAATACCTGCACGGGCGCGGCCTGACAGACGAAACGCTCGACCGTTTCCACGTCGGGTTTGACCCCAGCTGGAGGCACCCGAAGCACCCGGACCGTCCGGAAAACTACACGCCGCGCGTGATCATCCCGCTTTACAATCCTGAAAAGCACAACTCCTATCTTGCCCGCGCGCTTGCCGGGCATGTCCCGAAGACGCAGTACGACCGCCCGAAAATGAAAGTGGGAAGCCAGAATTTATACAACCCTGAGGCAATCCAGCCCGGGAAGGTCGTCTTTGTGGTTGAGGGGGAGATCGACTGCATGAGCATCGAGCAGCTTGGATTCCCGTGCATTGCGCTCGGATCAATCAGCATGTACGAGAGGCTTGTCAACCTGACGAAGGACAACCCGGAACGTGTTGACAGCACGTTTTTCGTCATCGCTCTCGACAGCGACGAAAGGGGGCAGGAATTCGGAAAGAAGCTTTCTGACCTATTAACACAGCAGGGAACGCTTGCCATGCTGTCCACGAAGCTTTCAGGTGAGTGCAAGGACCCGAACGACCGTCTCGTAAAAGACCCAGAAGGGCTGAAACGCACGCTGAAGGCCCTGACAAAGATCGGGTACCAGGCCCTGAGCAAGGACATTGCGTTCCGCGTAACAAAGCTGATGTTCCGTGCGGACCCAGAATACCAGAGGCTGGAAGCGTCCTTCAAGGAGGCCCTTGCTAAAGTGCGAAAGCAGCTTTCCTTCGGAAGGGTAGAGGACATCAAGAGTTCCCTGGATGCGCTTGACTTAAGCGCCCTTGGGGAAAAAACACATGAAAGCGCAGACAAAATATACGGCGAGCTCGACCTGATGGCAAAGAACGAAGACTGGCTTTTGGCAAACAGAATGCAAAAAAAAAAGAATACGACGCTGACGAGATGAGAAGGGAAAAAGCGCTCAGCCTGTTTAAGTAGCAAAACACAAAGGAAGAGAGTGGATTGATAAAGGGCATATCGCCTTTGACAATCCCGGGGTACAGAAAGGAACAAGACATGGATAAAAACGATCTCAGGGCAAGAATGGAATCCGTGCTGCAGGCATTTGACAACTATTGCCGGGCGCCCGGAGAAGAGGAAACGGGGAAGTTTTATGCCGCGGTGAATGATGTCCTTGCCCTTGCAGACAATGAAGAACCCGCGATGGCCGTCGTCCCTAAAACGGAAAACACAAAGGCTGAAATAGCCATCAGCGGCAGTTTGAAACTGGTTGCGGAAGTCAACCCTGACACGGCAGGGTATAAAGAAATCTTTATCGGGCTTGAAGAGGACGGGGTTCCGGTACAGGACCTTGCCATGATCGGACAGAAATACCACTATGACAAGGGCGATCTGAGCGTAAAAAACGAGCCTGACAAATTCAGGGTCCTTGTATGGGGAGACCCGGAAGCCGAAGATTATACAGAGGAGTTTGAAATTGACAAAAAGGGCGCATCGCCGGAAAGAGAGATCTGGAAAAAGCCCGAAAAAAAGACGCAAAAGTCCAGGTAAAAGCTGAAGGTTGGAGAGGAAAAAGATGGAAGGAAAAGACAAAAGGGAAACTGTTTCAATGCGCACTGTCACAGTATACCAGGTAGCCCAGGTTGGAACAAAAACAAGCTTCGAAGTGCCTGCAAACCTGCCGGCTGAAGAAGTAATGGACTACCTGAAGAAGCATTTTGATGAGATCCCCGGAGGAGAGATTGAGGCAGAAAACGCATTTGGCTGGCATCTGGACGAAGAGCTTACGCTTGAAGATGTCTCCAGGAGCATTGAAAAAAAGCCATTTAAAACCAGGGAGCCAAAGAAGAATAAATGCCGCTAAAAGACAGATGCATGTCCCATTCGGAAATAAGATGTTGCGCATAGGAAGAAAGGAGCTAAGGCATGGACAACACACTGCCGGATATGTGTTACACCTATCTTTCGGGAGCTAATGAAATCGGCCTTATCAAAAAAGGCGAAAAGGGCTACTACAAAACGGAGTATCTCTGCGGGGAAGACACGGAAATCAACGAAGACCTTGTAAGGGAGCTGAACGCAAAGCTCGGCGTCGGAACCCTGGAGCTGACGTGCATGGAGATTGGATCCAGGTTCGGCTTTGATGTTCCGGGGGCATACAAAGAAAACTACGACGATGAAGAAATCGAACAGCTGGAGTCCAAAAACCATATATGGGCAAAGTACCTTGGGGATTACATCAGAAACGACCTCAAGGCAACACAGTTTGATTACGATTACATCGCGGTTGCGGCCGAAGAAGCCCATCTTAATGCTGGAGATCTTGTTTACCTGAAGGTAGTGACAAGAGAAGAGGCTGCGAAGATGTGGGAGATGAAGCCTGAGGATATCAAGACTCCTGAACCCCCCGGCGAAGGGTACTGGAAGGCGCGCCTTCAGGAATATGTCATGAATGACTACAAGAGTACGTCGGTCGAATATGTAAAAAGCGCACTTGACCAGGCCGGCATATCCGAAAGAGACCGCTTCAAGATCAATCCGGAACTGTCTGAAAAGAAGAAAGCTTCGAAGGCAGGAAAGGCGCTTTCGCTCTGAAAGGAAGGAGAAAACATGGTCGGAAAATCATACCAGCACTGGGTCATCAGCATAACAGACGAAAAGAAACTGCTTGAACTGTACAGCCGCACATTCGGATGGGAAGCCGGCAGCACGCACACGCAGCTGCAGGATTTGTACGACCTCACCATGACAGACGACGACCTGTACGGGACCTACACGCTCGACGGAATCGCGAAGGATATGCCCAAAGACCTGGAAGAGGAGCTTGCAAAGTGCGTGGAAGGATACGGCAACATCTGCGGAACCGATGACGAGATGAACCTGAAGAGAGTTTATTTCCATGGCGGAAGGGTTTTTTATCCGAGCGAGAGGAATAACGACGGCAGGATATCTCCACTCGAATTTGATTCCGTCCGCTATGGGACAGACGGATACCACAGGATGTGCAGCATTCTGGTACCGGCGAAAAAGATCCGCTCCAACTATGTCGTAATGGACGACTATGTAAACGAAAACCTTCGCCGCTTCTATGACGAGATAAAGGATGAGGAGCTTATTCCGGTTGAGATCCGCAGGGACTGGGTCTTTAGGGAGATGGCCAAGACCTACGGGATGGAGGACGATTCAATTTCATATGTGCTTGACAGGCTCGGGGAGGACGCCCTGGATGACCTTCTTACCAAAGCCATGGCAGATAAAGAAAAGAGCGGAATTACCACAATCGAAACATATTTCCCGGCTATATGGAACGACACAGGCATCAGCCTGTGCGCAACCATGACAGACCGGGAGGGAAAGGAGATCGGGTCTCCTTTCCCGATCCGTGTTATGGTCTCCGGAAGCCAGGACTATTACGACTCACATGTTTGGGCCAAAGGGCTGGAAGACCTGGCGCTGCGCCGCCTGGAAGCAATTGCAGACATAAAGAGGGAGGACCCGGAAAAGGCCGCGCATTTGTTTGGCGACAACCAGAGGAAGGGCATTTACTACAAGGTCCGGAAGCTCGAAAGAATTCTGGCTTCGGACAAGGCCCTCCTGGAAGAGCTGGACGGTAAAGATAAGAACAAGGACTATTTGGGCAGCCTGCCGGAAAAAAAGGCAGTCAAGACAAGGAAAAAAGCGCACGGGAGGTAAAGAACATGGTGTTTACTGATTCCATCGAAAGAGTCGCGGTCACGGACAAGGAAACCATCCTGGCAGACAAGGTCAGGTACATGTCCGGAGATATAGAATGCTCCATTTATAAGGTTGACGAGCTGTGGGACTATAAAAAAGAATCCTTGGAAGAGTTCTGCAGAAGGAACATCAACTTTGGGGGGAGCGAAACAATCAACGAAAAGGAAATAGACAAAAGATTTGAAGAGGAAGCAAAAGGATCCGAGTACGACCGTTACGCAATCGTCGACTACAGCGACGTGTACGAAGAAGGAGACGGATCATACTTTGTAAACAACGTGTCCAGGGACGGAAAGCTCTTCGCGCCGAAGAGTGCAACGGACAACGATCTGATTGAAGCTCTGAAGGCGGACAACTTTTTTGCAAAGACGGAAGACAACAAAGAATTTACGGTTACCGGCGATGATATACTGGTGGAAATTGAAAAGACGAAAAACGGTTACCCGTTATGCCGTCTTGAAAAAGAAGAGACCGCGATCCACCGCAAAAAGGAAAAGGAAAAAAAGAAGCAAAGGCTTTAAGGATAAAAGGCATGGACGGACCGCCGGCGCCATGCCATTTTATTTTGTAAAAAAAGCCTGCAAAATGCAAGAGAAAGAAAACGCGAACACAAAAAACGTGAAACAGGCGTAGGATATAATTAGCAGAGGTGAGTGCGGCAGCACGCACTCTTTTATATCGGGAAAAGGAGACACAATATGCCTCAAAATAGAATCATAAACAACATAAAAGGCCTTTTTACCAAAAGAGAAGAACCGGACGATACGCTTGTGGATCTCCTGAAAGTGGGCGGGGTTGATAAAAAAGCCACCCCGATAACCTGGGCCGAAATGAGAAAAATGACAGAGCAGGGAAAAGAGCTGCTTGAATCGCAGACACACTGGACGGCGAACGAGATTCCAAGCGCATATGTATGCGGGAACGAGGAAGAGGGTTTTCTGGCGCTGATCACGAACAAGGCAGCATACTCTTACCTGTACACGAAAAAGCCTGGAGAGCTCAGTGCCTTCCTGAAAGACCCGGATTCCATGTCCGGGAGGAGTATCGTGTTCGGCACAACCGAATTCTGCCGTCCCAGCAAAGTGTTTTCCGCATTCGAGGGGGACGCGAGGAAAGTTATTGTAGAGAACGCAAAGCTGTGTTCTGGAATCAACGCATCCATCAGCGAAACGCACCGTGGTGCCGGAACGAGGGACATGCGCTACACGCTTGAAATGGTTTCCGACGCGGCCAGGACAGTTGCAGCCAACTACCAGAAATGCCTGCACGAAAACGAGCTCGGCAGGCAGATCGTGCGGGAAAAATACCCGGAGCTTAAAGACAAAAAGCCAATCGGGAGGGACCGTATGCAGGAGAGCATTCAGTTCATGAAGGAACAGGAAAGGAAGGCGGAAAACAAAAAGCGCATGCAAAAAGCAAAAGCAGCAAGATAAACCGTGCCGGATACGGCACAACAAAAAAGAGCAAGAGAAAAAAGAACGGAGGACTACTTGAAACTTATTATTGCAGAAAAGCCGTCCCTTGCAAGGAGCATCCTGTCCGCTTTGTCACAGCAGGAATCATTTACCAGAAAGGACGGTTACTTTGAAGGGGACACTTATCTTATCAGCTATGCCTTCGGGCACCTTTTTGGGCTGATCGACCTGGAAGAATACTTTCCGGGGGAGGACCAGCGCAAGTGGAACCTTGACATCCTGCCGTTCTTTCCGGGAGAGAACAAGGCATCCGATTACCGGTTCGGATACGTCAGAACCTATAAAAAGGGTCAGGGCACGGTTATTGACGCGGGAGTCAAGAAACAGTTCAAGACGCTTGAAACCCTGATGAACCGCAAAGACGTCACGCAGATCATCCACTGCGGAGACGCGGACCGGGAGGGTGAAGTAATCGTACGCCTGATCCTGATGAAGGGCCTGAAGTCAAAGAAGAAGATCGACAGGCTCTGGCTGCCGGACCAGACCACAACCACCATTCTTTCCGAAATCAGGAAGATGAAGGACGACGGGGAGTACGACTCCCTCTTTTATGAAGGGCTTTGCAGGACGATCGTGGACTGGATGTACGGGATTAACCTGACCAGATACATGACGTTAAAAGTACCGGAGAGGGAAGTTTACAATGTCGGAAGGGTCCTTACGCCAATCGTGCAGGCAATATATGAGCGCGATTATGAAATCGAGCATTTCGTTCCAAAAGAATACTACCAGGCAGAGTCCAACGAAAAGACAAACGGCGAGGCGATCAAGCTGACGGTTCCAGAGAAATTCGAAAAGGAAGACTACGAAACCGTCAAGGCGCTTGGGGAAAAGCTTAACAACCTCCCTGCCGTAGTGAAAAAAATCGAAACGAAGCGGGTCACGAAAAAAAGGCCGAAGCTGTTCAGTCTGTCAAAGCTGCAGGGATATCTTGGAAGGAAGTACAAAATATCCATGAACGATTCCCTGAAGGCCGTGCAGAGCCTGTACGACGCTGGATACATGAGCTATCCGCGCACCAACACGGAATACATGTCCGAGAGCGAAAAGGGAAAAGTGAGGTCTATCATCGAGGCCATCCGCAAAAACCACCCGGACAGAAAAATCGCGTTCCGTGACGGGAAGGCAATCTTTGACGACACGAAAATTGAAAGCCACAGCGCCCTGACCCCGACCACGAAAATCCCATCCGGGAGCCTCTCCACGACAGAGCAACAGGTTTATGACACCGTCCTGAACCGGTTCTGTGCCGTCTTTTGTGAGGAAGACTGCATCGCAAACACCACGACAATGGAGATCGCGTGCGGCGATTACACCTTCAAGCTGAAGGGCGAAGTGATCCTCCAGAAGGGCTTTTTGCGCTATGAGGACGAGAAAAAGGACACGGTACTGCCGAATCTGAAGGAAGGGGACTTCGTGGAGCACCTCTTTCAGCCGGTCCTGAAAAAGACAGAACCGCCAAAGCATTACAATTCGGAAACGCTCGGAAACTTCCTGAAGCACCCGTTCAACGAGATCCTGGAAGAGGAAAAGGAAGACGGGGACGACGAGGACGAGTATCGGCAGATCATGAAAGGCGTAGAGATCGGAACGGAAGCAACGCGCACGCCGACGATCACGAAAGCGATTGCCGTCGGTTACATCTCGCAGAAAAAAGACTATTACTACATCGAGCCAAAGGGCAGGGCAATGGTTGCATACCTCAACAGCCTATCCATCAAGCTGAACAAGGAGACATCCGTCCGACTTCAGGTCCTGTTAAAGGACGTGTTCCACCGTGAAAAAACGATTAACGCTGTCCTTGCCATTGCGAAAGAAGAGCTGGTCAAAGACTTCGACATGCGCGGAACGGACATGAAATCACTGTATGAAGGACCTTCCAAAAACGCTCCCGCCGCCGCTCCGCTCGGCGAATGCCCTCTCTGCGGGAAGGCCGTCGCAAAAAAGACATTTAAGAACAAGGAAGGAAAGATTGCGTCCGTATATTCCTGTGAAGACCGGGAATGCGGGTTCGCGATCTGGCCGGAAAACGCTTTTTTCAAAGCCCTGAACTTCCATTTGACTGACAGGGGCGTAAAAGACCTCCTTCGCAAGAGGAAAACGCTCGGAAAAATGAAGTCCAACAAGACCGGAAAAGACTATGAAGCATACATTCTGTTTAAGGGAATGAAGGGAAAATATCCGGAATGGGGAATTGAATTTAAGCAAAGAAACGATAAACCGGCGGATAAAAGAAGCGATAAATATGTGCTTAAAGGATCGCCTGAGGAGTTCATTGCAGGTCTTTGCCGCCCGGCAAAGCCGAAAAAAGGCGATGGAAGCTGATCCAGAGAAAAGAGGAAAAACGGCATGGATGAAAACAAACTGAAAAAAGGCGATGTGAGAGAATTCACCTTCCAGAACGGGAAAAAGGCGGTTGGGATCGTATCAGAAAGCGAGCCGGACGGGCGAATCGCCATTTTTATTCCCTCCTTTGTGGAAGCGGACGCAAGGCAGTTCTATAAAAGCGGCCTTCTCCGGAAAAGAACCGATCCGTTCCCAGGGGAGGGAATCGTGGATCCGAAAGACATCCTGGATGCAAAAATAAAAAGAGGCCTTCCGAATGAGTACCGCGAATGCCTGACAGCGGGCATGGAAAAGATGAACCAGTTCCGGAAAGGAAGACAGATCCTGGAGAAGGTCAGAGAGCAACAGCTTTCCCTGACAAAAGAATGCAACGAGATCATAAAAAAAACGCGGGACATTTCCGGCGTTTTAACAAGAAAGGAATTTGAGAAGGAACTGCTGAAGCAGCTCCCGGAGGAAGCGAAGAAGTCCCTCTCTGCGTATTCGTTCACAAACCCGTGCGAAGTTTTATTGAGCGCGGAAGAGCAGATCTATCTGACCAAAAGTACAGACACATGGATTACGGCACGCGACATGCCATTTTGCTACATAGAATATGACGGGAACGTATTCATGAAAGACAACCCCGGAAGATACCAGAAATACAATGAGATTATAAGAAAATACCATAAGGAAAGGCCGGGAATCGGAATAAAACAATCCGAATCACTGTATATTGCAGGCGGGTATAACGGAAGAATCATATACCAGAGCTTTTACTGCATCCCGAAGCCGAAGGAATACACGAAAGAAACCGCGAAGGAAGCGGCCCGGTTCATTGCCGGCAACAGGAAGGTACGGCAAAAGAACAGATAAGAAAGCATCCGGAAAGATAAGGACGATGGGAAGCACCCTGCCATAGGAACAAAGAAGCTGACAAAGACAGGAACGAGTAACATAAAAACAAATAAAACATGCAGTGCCAATATAATAGACATAACAAGGAGGACAGACAATCCGCACCACTTCATATTGATAAGGAGGACATTTATGCAGGGCACAAAATTTACGGATGAAGAGCTGAACATCCTGAAAGAAAAAATTGAAGAGGAGCTCGACTACAAGGCCGAGGTAAAGATCCAGCACATATCAAAATCCGGAAATAATTATGTCGGAATTATTATCTTAGGCGAAAACATGGATATCGGTCCGGTAATCCCTTTAGATATGTACCACGAAGATTATGAGAAGGCTGTGGGAAATGGTATAGATAAAACATCCGCACTGCATGCGCTGGCACATTATATCGCAGATGAATATTCGAATGTCTATTGCGAGAAAATCCAGAAAATGCAGCGTGCCAAAAACAGTTTAAAAGATATCCTTGCGGACAAGGACAAAATATTAGATCAGGTTATTATGCGTGTCGTAGGGAAAACAAAGGCAAAAGAGTACCTGAAAGACAAGCCATACACTGCAATGGGAGACATCTGCGCCATGTACGGCATCGAGATAGACGCCGACCACGTCAATTGTTTTGCCGCGATCACAACGAAGAATATGAAAAATACCGGCATCAGCACAAAAGAACTCCATGAAGCAGCCGTAAAGAACACCATGAATAAGTATCCGCTGAACATCGAGACAATGCCGGCCATTTTTGCACAAATGGGGATGAAGGATCCTGAGAATGATGTGCCTTTAACCGTGGTGTCAAACACCATAACCTGTCATGGAGCCGCCGTTTTGTTCTATCCTGATTTTAAGGACAGAATTGCCAAGGTCAATCCAGATGGCTGCGCGATCATACCATCAAGCAGGCACGAACTGTTAATTATGCCGTGCGACAACAATGAAGACCTTGCGTATTTAGAGCATATAACAATCGATATCAACAAAAGTATGGTCGACGCGGCGGATCTGCTTTCAGACAAACCGTTTGTTTTTGACGGAAAGGATATTCTCCCGAAATTCGGGGAACGGCCTATGAAGATGACGTTCAGGGATGAAACCAAAAGGGAAAAAACGATATAAGAGAAAACGATGGGCTGCAGCCCATCCGCTGAAAAAAACACATGATAACCAGCCAGGTCAAAGTCGAATAAGGGAAATAAACGACTCTCCGCGTTCAGAAAAACAATAAAGAAAGCCAAGCAAAAAAGACCTGCATCCTTGTTTAGAAAGACCGTAGGACAGAAAACATCAAAAAATAAACAAACAGAGGCTGTAAAGAGCGAGAAATTACATTCATGCTTTTTACAGCTTCTTTATCAAATATCGCCAAAAAGCCCATTGCTTCAGCAACAGGGATATAAGATGACAATTATATAAGGAAACGATATCTAATTTGCATTGCATTAGATACACAACAGTAGTATAATGAATATATGAAATACAAAACAAGCCACAACATCGTCTATTCCTGCAAGTATCATGTGGTGTGGTGTCCAAAATATCGACGTCCCGTTTTGATAAACGGTGTAGATGTCCGCCTGAAGGAGCTGATCAAAGAGACATGCGAACACTTAAACGTCGAAATCATCGAGATGGAAATCATGTCAGACCATGTACATCTGCTTATGGAAGTAGACCCGCGCTTTGGAGTGCATAAAGCCGTCAAACAGATAAAAGGCTATTCCTCCAAGGTATTGAGAACGGAATTCCCCTGGCTGAGATCAAGACTTCCAAGTCTTTGGACCAACAGTTATTTTGTCAGTACCGTAGGGGGTGCTCCGCTTGCAGTAATCAAACAATACATTGAAAACCAGAAAAACGTATAGGTATCATTGATACAGCAGCCAGAAACAGAAAACATCGAGTTCAGGAGACAGACACAAGCCGGGAGCAGCTTGCAACCGGAAAAGACCAGCCGGAGGAGAACCCGTGAAAGAAAAGTATTTTACGATCTGTTATAAAGACGAAGAAAGCGCCGTCGTCTTCCGAGACGAAAAAGCGAACTATACCGGTGAAAGCTATACAAAAGACCCGCTCAAAACGCCGTTTGCGGGAGGGAAGATCGACAGGAAAAGGATTGACGCCTTTTTAAGGAGCCGGTGTCCGAACCCGGCGAGGGCAGACCTGAGAGAGCTGCTTGAGCACTACGGACTTGACGTCCTGGATCCAGACGTATGGTGCAGAAAGACGCACGGCGTCACCTATGATGACTTTTTCTGGATCCGGTTTCCGGACGAGAAATTGACATGGGATGACGTAAGGGTGAGATGATCATGTCAGGAATCGGGTACTATCTGGATGACAAGACGCTGAGCATGGTTGTCGGTTCCGCCGCCGGCGAGCAGCCGAAATTCTACAAGGACGGATATTGGTATAAGCTGGATCATGGCGGAAAGCAGGGGTATTCAGAATACCTCGCGTCGGTGGTTTTGTCGTGCAGCAACATAGACAATTACGTCACGTACGAGCTGTGCAAGATCAACGGGAAAAGCGGCTGCCGGTCCAAAAACTTTCTTGAAAAGGACGAGGTTTTCTACTCTCTTGAGACCCTCTACATGATATGTACCGGGCAAAACCTCACCAACGACACCGCCATGAAGCCGGACGTAAAGGACAAAATGGATTTTGTCATCGGCTGGACAAAGGAACAGACGCGGCTTGACCTTACGGATTACTTTTCCAAAATGCTTTCGTTTGACATGCTCATCGTCAACACGGACAGGCATTTCCACAACATCGGCATCATCGGAAACCCGGAAAAAGGGACATACCGGGAGGCCCCGATTTTCGACAACGGCGACGCCTTCCTTTGTACGTCAGAGCGCAACTGGCCGACGATGGAGGAGAACATTGCACACGCCTGTTCCCGGACATTTGCCGCAAACTTCGAATACCAGGCATATGTGGCAGGGCTCGGACTGAAACTGGACTATGACCTTTTAAGGAAAAAACTGGAAAACGAACCCCCGTCCTACAGCCTGAAAGTCCTCAAGCACCAGCTCGAAAGCCAAAGGGACCTGATCCCGGACGAAAAAATCAAAGCGCCTCAAAAGAGGAACATAAAAGGAAAGAGCATATGAGAACATTGTGCATAGACCACAGGAAAAGAGCGGCAGAAGAAAGGGACCGGAAAAGACAGATTCAAAAAGCAAAAAGGACATACCTTCCCGGAATGCGGGTAAAGCTTTTAGAAATGGATGACGTGCAGGCACCCCCGGCCGGGACGAAGGGAACGGTCCGCATGGTAGACGACATCGGCTCCGTCTGCATTTCCTGGGACAACGGATCCAGTCTGAATGCAGTGCTGGGCGTGGACAAAATCGAGATCATACAGGATGAGGAAGGGGAATAGAAATGGCGCTCACGCAGGCGAACTGTGAAATGATAAAGGCAATCGCCGAAAACAACATGGCGCTTGCCAGAAAAAAAGCCCTCGAATCATGCGTGGAGGATGGCACGAAGAAAAACGCATGGTTTGCGCAGCGATATGAAAAAATACTGAGCTCTTCCTACACAGCCGAAATCCTTGACAACATCCCGGCAAACCTGAAATGGAAGATTGTCGGGGATCTTCCGGAAAACTTTAGAAAAGAGCAATACTATCTCTCAGAGAGGGAAAAAGCCGTCTTTGAGAAGATCTACCGTATGAAAGTGGTCGCGCAGAAGATGCAGGAGCTTAGGATTTCCTACCGGAACACAACGCTATTACACGGGGAATCAGGCACAGGGAAAACCATGTTCGGGAAATACGTAGCGCACAGGCTGCAGCTTCCGTACTTTTACCTCAACTTCAGCCAGATGGTAGACTCCTATTTGGGCGGGACCGCATCCAACATACACAACGCGTTCAGCTACATCAAAAACCTGCCGTGTGTGTTCATGATTGATGAGATCGACTGCATCGCCTCCCACAGGAGCGGCCGGGGCGGCAAAGGCCCGGACGGTGAAATCGAGAGGACGACGATCTCGATCATGCAGGAGATGGACATGCTGCCAAACAGTGTTGTACTAATCGGCGCAACAAACCGGAAAGACCTCATTGATGAAGCCCTGATGCGCAGGTTCTCCATCATACATGAGGTAAAGCCGCTCACAAAAGAAGAGGCCGTGGCAATGGCAAAACTCTTCCTTGATGACATCAACAAAAAGCTCTCCGGCCAGCAGTGCCAAATCAAAATGCCGGAGGCAGAAACAGATGCCATTATTGAGAAGGAAAAGACCCCGGCCAGAATCATGAACGAGATCACGCAAAGAGTCGGGAAAAAGCTCTACGAAGCAACCGCAAAAAGCATTCCGGAAAACCCATGGGCGGAAGAAGACCGGATTGCAGACGAAAAAACACCAGTATATGAAGTCACATTCTCCCAGACATACAAGGTGACGACCCGCGAAGGAAAGGAAGAAGCTGTAAAAAAAGCAAGATCGCTTCGCATGACAAGCAACAGTTACCAGGGGAAGAACACACCGGAAGAAAAAGTAGAAGTGACGAGGGTATGATCCCTGTCTGCCGTACGGAAACTTAAGAAATATTTCCGGCCAGGGATGATTGACAGCAAAGCACAAAGACTTATACTGTAGTCAGAAGATCGTTTCGATGGTGGGAAAATAAGAGAGGTCCTGCTTTAGTGGACGATTAAGAATGAGAGAGGTCCTGCTTTAGTGGACGATTAAGAATAAGAGAGGTCCTGCTCTAGTGGACGTAAAGAACAGGTTGGCTGTATAAGCCAGCCTGTTTTGTTAGGAGAAAATATGGACGAATTACGATTATATAAGATTAATCAGGATTATATCAGATTTTTACACAGAGCTGATTACAAGGTAAGCCATAAGTTCAGCACGCGACCGTTTGTCGGATTCATCACAATGGATAACGGAGTGAAATATTTTCTTCCGCTGACATCCAAAACAACACAAATGCGGCTTGATGAGGGAAAAACCAGAAGGGCGTGGGATTTTACAACCTTCGTGCGGGATTCGAGTGGTAAAGAGATTTCCAATATCCTGCACAACAACATGATACCGGCAATCGAAGGCACATATGCCATGATGGACATATCCGCGGAAACCGACATCCTGGAATCAAATGAGATCAGGTATCTAAGAAAGAACAAGGAGAAAATCATAAGGAAAGCCAAGAAAATATATAAAGCCCGAACCGAAGGCGAAAACCCTTTCTACAACAAAATGTGCTGCGATTACAAATTGCTGGAGAAAGTCAGCCTGAAATACAAAACAGTCAAAAAATACAGGCAAAGGTGAAAAGACGAAGAGAATTCATCGCGAAACGAATAAAACAAAGAACGGGGGCATAATAAAAGCAGAAATCGGAAGGAGTAGATGCGATGGAAAAAAGAACGTCAAAAAAGCAATGGAAGCTACAGGATACTCCAGGCAGTGCGATGCAAATGATAGAAGAACACAAAAAGAAAATGGAAGAGGAAGGAACCTTTCTTTCATATGAAGCACTGGAAAACGACGAGGTCATGAATAACCTGACCGGGAACTATTATGAATTCATATCGGATGTATCCTTTTTAGAAGAAGGCCTTTACCGCGAGGACAATTTTAATACAACGAAAGAGGCCATCGTATATGCATCCGACCATGCCGCTGACCTGAAACTGTGGTCCTTTAAGAAAGGAAGAGCTACAAGAAGAGAGACCCTATACAGTCCTTATGGAGAGGAACTTTCCGTGTGGCTCTATGGAGAGAGCGAAAAAGATATAGCCGAAACGCTCTCGGTTGTGGAAGAGTTTGCACGTAAAAAGGTTGGCGGGGCCAAGGAAGCGATCACACAGGAAATCATAAAAGAGATGAAGCAAAGCAGTGATTTTCACAAAAGGATCAAGACCCCTGAGCACGTCATGGAAATCCTGCAAAAGGAAGGGCATGAAATGGCGGCATCTGCCATACAAAAGACATGTCCTGCTCTCAAAAAGAAAACTCCGGCACGATAAAAAGGAAAGGAGACAGAGTGGACTCATCAGAAAAAATCATCCTTCGCAGCATCCGCCGCCTGCTTGAAACAGAACCGTCCATACGAATGGCAGCCTGCCGTGGCAAAGTACAAAGAATTAAGACAAAATGGGAACTGTACAGTGCCATCCGGGATCAAAGCAAGTACGCGATGGAAGAGATCCGGGAAGAAAACCGCCGGCAACAGGAATATCAGATATACAAACAATACGGCATCAGGGGCATCCATGTCCCCGGCATAAAATTACATTCCGCAGCACAATTCGAGCTGGAAACCATTATCCGCACAGTAACGAAAATGGAACCACATAAAAAGGCATACGACAAGCCGGTAGAAGCCATGCACAACACCGGATCTTTATATGGATTTTTTGAAAAAAGCGCAAAACAGATCGGCATCTTTGGAAAAGTAAGAGCGGAAAAGTCCCGGCGATAAGCGAGAAGACAAGGAAAGGAGTACCTATATGAAAGGGCATGAAATCCCGACAAGAATCCCTTTTTTCTGTCCGTTTTCAGGAAAAATAGATCTTATCCCAGAGGTAAAGAACGACAAAAAGGGGAACCTTCACATTCAGCTTTGGTGCGATGATGGGCCCTACATGACGCTGACGAAAAACCTCGACAAAAAATGCGATCCGGACTGTTCTTATATAGACCATCTCGCAACCGGAGAATCCATATCGGGATGGCTCTGTGCACAGGGAATCGGAACACGAACAGGCCATATAGCATACAGTGGGTTTTGCACGTACGAAGAAATCCAGTTCAATCCGGAATTTCTGGACTGTTATAAGAACAAAAAAGAATGGAAAAACCCGGAATGGATCTGGTGTACAGCATACAGGGACACGATCCTTGGCGGATACCCGCTGGAGAGAGAAGATCTTAATCGGGAAGAGGACAACCTGATCGCCGTCGCTGTAAAAAAAGACTGGCTCATTTTCAATCTCGGTGAAGTATTTGACATGGAAAGCATCACCATACCGGAAAAAATGGAATACCTGGGAGACATCCTTGACGAAACCGGCCAGGAATTCATGACAGCAGACACGGAAACGAAGGTCGTACAGCTTGCAATCAAGGATCAAAACAGCGGGGTATTTGTCTGCAAAGAGTTCTTTTTAACAAAGGAAGAAAGAGAGGCTGCAGACAGGATCAACTTTCAGGGACACCCAGGCCTGATAACCAAAGATAAACCACGCAGCAAAAACAGAAGATAGAAAAGACGCAAAAAACGAACGAGCCGTCATGGATCCCATGCGGCTCTTTTTTTTATGCCTCGTAAGCGTGCAGACAACACGCAAAAAAACGGACAAAAAATAGAAAATTAACACACATACAATAAAAAAAGCGGAAAAGCAGACAACAACAAACAGCATATAACAAAGTTGACAAAAACATTAAACAATAGTATATAATATTAGAAACGGGAAAAAGTGCATTTATACTGAAAACCCTGACCGGGATGTTTTTTTATTGCACACAGATGGGAGGAGTAAATGGACGGCCGCGGAAAAACCTATGAAGTCGATTACGAAGCAATACAGAAACGAGTCATAGAAATCGGAACTTCAGCCACAAAGCTCTCCCAAAGCATCGGCAAATCAAAGACATGGATCTGGAGCGCAAAAGCGGCCGGCACAAAACAGCCCGCCGTGACACTCAAAAAAATCTCCATATTTTTGGATGGCACGGAAAACTTTACTCCCTATATCAAACAGAAAGATGAAAACGGGAAAGAACAAAAAAGAGAAGAGCCTGGGAAAGGAAACGAAATGAAACCGGAACTGATCACGGAAAAGACCCAGAAGGAAGATCGCTGCGATCCGAAAAAGGAATACCGCATCGATTTAAGAAAACTTGAAGAGGCCATGGCGGAAAAAGAATACGATTACATGGAACTCGCAGAAGAGATCGGCCAGGAAGAGGACTATTTCAACAAGGTCCTGGAGAATTCCGGAATGATCAAAGGCGCGCTCTTAAATTATATCTGCCTCATCCTCGGAACGGAGTTTAATACGCTGTTGTACACAGAACCGGAAGTTGACGAAAACAAAGAAAATGAATCCGCCGAATATCCGGCTGTCCTTGAAACCGTGCTGGAAAAACTTGAAGACATAGGCAAAAACAACGCAAAGGAATTCGGACTGATCAAAGCAAAACTGGCAGAGGAGGAAACAAGCCTCAAGGCGCTGAAGAAAAAGACTGATAAAACATATAATGCCGTCATGATGCTTATGGAGATGATGAGAGAGACGCTGAGGGAACTGGAAAATCGCGAAATGATCTCATCCAATCCGGGAACAAACGAAAAAGAAACAGCCACCACTGACCAAAACGACCACACCTGAAGGCAGAAAAGAGATCTGAAAAATGCCTTAAAAGGAAGCTGCCGATATAGCTCAATTGGCAGAGCAGCTGATTTGTAATCAGCAGGTTATCGGTTCAAGTCCGATGGATGGCTCTCGCAGGAAGAGACGGCCTCCGACAGGCCCAAAAGCCTGTCTTTCCGGGTTAAACTCCCGGTCTTGCAACTCAATACGGCTCCTTCGCTTACGTTTGGCTAAAGCATTGCCCTGTCACGGCAAAGCAGTGGGATCGACACCCGCAGGGGTCGCTTATATCGGATTAGCGCAACTGGGAGAGCACCTGCCTTACAAGCAGAAGATTGGAGGTTCAAGTCCTCTATCCGATATTTTCGTATCCGCGAAGGCAGTAATACGGACTACACCGGTTCACGTCCGTATGAACCCGAAGAGCGGCGCCGGGAAGCGCATCCCGGTAGAGAGGAGACCATACCGAGAACAGGTGAAAGACCTGACACGAAAGCCACGCCACCGTCATCCAATTGGCAGGATAGCTGATTTGTAATCAGTCTGTTGCAGGTTCAAGTCCTGTCGGTGGCTCTTATGGGGTCGTAGCTCAGCTGGCAGAGCAGCGGACTCTTAATCCGAAGGTTCGGGGATCATTGCCCCGTGGGCGCACTTTAAGGAGAACAGGTGAAATTTTCAAATATCTTATCCGAATGTAGCGCAATTTGGCAAAGCGCGTGATTTGGGATCACGAGGCTGTGGGTTCAAATCCGATTATCGGCTTATCAAAAAAGGCCGACTATAAAAAAACACAACAACGGGCTATAGCCAAGAGGTAAGGCACGGGACTTTGACTCCCGCATACGTCGGTTCGAATCCGATTAGCCCTGCTCGAAACGGCTGCCAGAATAAGAAAGAAGAAAACCGCTCTTGTAGCTCAGCGGGAAGAGCACTTGACTTTTAATCAAGGTGTCGCGGGTTCGAGTCCCGCCAGGGGCATTGAAACATGTGAATAAAGCATTGTTTCTTCATAAGCAAGAATCTGACATCTCCTGATCCGGGAAACCGGTATGTCCACTACAGGAGTGAGAGATCAGAGTAGTGGCCCTCGTAAAAACAAACGGGAATCCAACCAGTCAAAAAGAACCATGCCGGACAGACAATTCCACAAGGCGAAAAACACCATATTTAATACGGATTTGAAAATTCCCGATAAAAACAAAATACAAACATTATCTGCATGAACCGCGCAATGAGGAGATGCAACATGAACTATATCCCGGAATTCATTTCAGTTACAGAAGCAGCAAAGATCATAAAATGCAACCGGACGTTCATATACCGGCTATGTGAGCAAAACGAAATCAAATACATCAAGAAAGGGATCCGGGAAAAAGCCATCAACAAGGACTTCCTTGTTGAGTATTACATGCAGGGCAGATCCATTGATGAGTATAACGAAGATTATGAAAAGCTGATAAGAGAACGGCAGCAAAACAAAGCATAAACCGGAAGCAGAGAAAAATGTCAAGAAGAGTTCCTGATCGCATCAGAGGAAAGGAGCCAGGAAGTATTATGGTATCCAGCAAACAGTGCCCGAGTTCTGTCATGAAATTTGCGGAACGAAGAGGGCACTTTTTTTTGCCATCGTGATCATTGGAATGATTCTAAGCACACGATCGGTTGAAGCAGCTTCGATAAACAAGAAGGAAAAGAATTATGCAAACTCAATCATGAGCTGCATTAAAAAAGGGTCAATCATTTTTTCTATGTGATACACCTGCCACTTACTCAGCGGCATAGCACATTGACAGTTGCATAAAAAAGGATCTTCCTATACGGTTGAGTTGCATCTTGCCGGATGTACAAACCCAATCA
>Ga0256405_10004939_pt1 | contig 23977 bp, 23 predicted proteins | sample RumenRJG_02DNA_FD_189096 | JGI IMG/M metagenome (GOLD analysis project Ga0256405, IMG submission 189096) | Bovine rumen microbial communities from Lethbridge, Alberta, Canada - RJG_02 | ecosystem: Host-associated > Mammals > Digestive system > Stomach > Rumen | place: Canada: Alberta... | reverse complement strand
ACCACCGGTGTTGTGTGGTTGCTATACGTTTTTGATGAATGGCTTGAACAGGAACCCGTCGTTACCAAGGGAAACCTACCTGAAATGGAGGAACCTGAATTTGACCAGGAAGAAGGTTATGTTGAGATTTCCCCGAAGATAGATAAGAAGACTAAAAAACAGTTGCTCAATGACTGATAAGGTTAGAAATGAAATGAAGTCCGTCGAAGGTGAGCGTGAGGCTATACTTAATGACATTGAGAAGTTTAAGAAGTCTTATGCAAAATACATCATCACAGACCAGGACAAGATTAGGGAGAACATTGCACACCCGTATGTAGTAACGAAAAAAGATGTTAGGAAAAAGAAAGTAAACAATTTTTTCAATAAGATTAAGAAGGCGATTGGATTATGATACCGAGGTTGAATGATTTTATAGAAATGGCTTCCGTGCTCGAGGAGACCTATTCTGGTATGGATTTGAGTAACATGGTGATAGAGTTCTCAGTCAGTAAGGGAATTCTCCAGAAAATAAACGAAGAACTGTTTTACAGGAACAACGCCGGTAATATGGTGTATGGGAATCCGGAGCCGACGGATGAGATTGATATTAATATCGGGAACATAAAGTTCAGGTGTGTCGAAGAAAAAAATGAGAGCCAGGAATGACCCTCATTTTTTTTAAAACTTGTGCTGGTTTCTTCTTAGTTTGTTGGTCGTCCATCCGGTTTTTTCAACAAGCAGTTTTTCAAGCGGGCCACACAACGCACTTTTTGTTGTAACTTGCCCCATGAACAGGTACGGACCCTTTTTACAGTACTGTTGAAGCGTCAGGTAATATCTTATAGCGTCTTTTGCGGTCTTACATATAACAATATCAATTTCGTTCTTGTCGTTGCAGAAAACCACCTTATTATGATATAGGTATATGCGTTTCATGTCGTAAGAGGAAGAGAACCCTTCGTTCAGTATGTTGTTGAATATCCAGGCAAATGTTTTTCTGTCATGATTAGGGTTATAGCCAAACACCCACAAATCATCCTCTATCTTCGCTTTGCATTTTTCGATGATTTCGTAGTTCCTTCCGTTGAACCTTACGTTATGCTCCACATACTTTCCGTATTCGTTTTTCAGGTATGTTGATTTAGGGTCTTCGTCTCTGACATCCTTGAAGATGACGTATTCGTACTTCACGTCCATCGTTCCATCGAAATACGTCTTGCTCTGTTTTTCGAACATAATGTCTTTTTCAGCGGCCAACAGTTCTTTTACCCGTTCCCTGGCTTCATCCAACGTCTTATACTGTCCAAGATACCCTTTTTTCATACAGTGCCCGTTCATTGCAATGTAGACCTTGTAGTTTTTCAATGCCTCGGTCCAGATGGGGTGTTTTAAGAGCCTTTTTCTACTTTTTTCATCTCTCTTCGCCGCCTTCTTCCTGCCTTCTCTTTTCTTTTTCTTCTCGTTCTTGATGCGGGTTCTTTCACGCACTTCGGCGGCTTTTTTCTTTTCACGGGCTTTTTCTCTCTCCCTTTCACGCATTTCCGCATGTTTTTTCTTGAGATAAGCCTCATATCCTTCCTTGCGTTTCTTTTCACGGTTCCTCAACCATTCCTTCTTCATGTCTTCGCCCATTTTCTTATAGGCTTTGACCTGTTTGTCGGAAAGGTACCCAAGACCAGCTTCCTCATTACGTTTCCGCTGGTTTTCCTTTCTGGTCTTCGCCGCCTTCGCTGCCGCCTCTTTCCTTTTCTTCTTTTTGGACCTTGCAACGGCGGCTTGACACCTTTTATATAATGTAGAACCGGTATCCATTTTTGTTTTAGAAAACTTTTTAGTATATTTGCAAAGTAAAGAAAATAAACTAATAATAAATAGAAGTATGGCAAAGACATTAAGCGAAGCAAGCGAGGAATATGTAAAACTCGTTGAAGAAGCGGTTTCAGAAACCGGTCTTGACAGAATGGGCGTAGATTTTCAAGTTTATAATCTTCTTAAAACTAAGAATGAGGTCGTAAGAGTGCAGAAAGCGAACGAGATTGCCGAAATCCTTACCAACCGTGAGGACCTGGTGATTGTCGCTATCTATGAAAAGGCATTCGACCGTGTTGACGAGAAGACCCGTAGAATGTGGATTGAATCAGCCCTTACGAAGGTATCCTATGACAGTGAGAAGGATAAGTTAATCATCGGCGGAGAACCTACGATTACCGTTCCTCTCGGCATGTACCACAAATATGAGAAGCTGGCTGTTGACATGGCTGAACTTGAGCAGCTCACACTCCAGCAGATTCGTGATGAGGAAGAGGAAGAGAAGGAACGCAAGAAGGCTGAGAAGAAAGAAAAGAAACAGAAGAAGTTCTAATATGTGGCCATTCAAGAAACCAGAACTCAACGGTAATCTTTTGTTCCTTGTGGCGTACAGGAATTCAGATTACGAGATGGACATCAGTAAAGAATTTGTCAAAACCCTTACCAGGAAACAGATTAAGATGCTCAACAAGACCTGCGACTTACGCCGTGAGGACTTGCGTTGCGATGCAGAGTTGCTGAAAGAGCAAGAGAAACAGGTGGAAAAGGACAGGATAAAGGAGGCAGCCGATTCAAAGCGTAAGGACGAGTTTGAGGAAAAAGACCATAATCTTAACGGCAGTCCATACGGCAGTGATTCTGAATATGCACAATTCATCAAGAACAATGCTGAAAAGATGCTGTTGACTGACGATGAAGAGGAAAAACTCCTTAAGACATTTGCAGATTTCCGTGATAGGATTGTGAAGGCACAGGATGAACTGGCAAAGAATCCGCACACAATAAGCGACAAAGAAAACTTGAAGGAAATCGCTGATATGTTCCTGAAAAGCGCCAGCAAAGGCGATAAGAAGTAAAAAACTTGTATATTTGCAAAAAAAAAGAACGAGAATGAACGAAATTAAAGATTATGAGCTTTTCGCAAAAAGCAATGGCGTGAATCCGCTTGTGCTGCATGATTACCGCCGCTCCCAGGGCTATATCAACCCTACTATCATCGAGGAACGTACGAGAAACATCACTGCTATGGATGTGTTTTCCAAACTTTTGATGGACAACATTATCTTCCTTGGAGACGCATTTAACGACGAGATGGCGAACGTTATTGTTTCACAGTTGCTCTGGCTCCAGGCAACGAAGCCGATGGAGGAAATCAAGATGTATATCAACTCCCCCGGTGGTGTTGTATCTTCCGGTCTGGCAATCAAGGATACAATGGATTTCATTAAGAACGATGTATCAACCGTGTGTGTCGGTATGGCAGCTTCCATGGGTGCGTTTATCCTTGCCAACGGAACCAAGGGAAAGCGTTATGCAATGCCCCATTCGAGCATTCTCTTCCACAATTTGAGTTCTGGTGCCGGTGGAAATATTTCCGATATCCGTATTGCGGTAAAGGAAATGGAGCGTACGAACGACATTCTCCAGGGAATTATTGCTGAGAATACCGGTAGGTCGATTGAGGAAGTGAAGGCGGCTCTTGACCGTGATAACTGGATGACCCCGGAAGAGGCGATGGAGTTCGGGGCTATTGACAAGATTATTCTGAGGAAATAAAAAAAGACCTCCAAACTTGTGGGGGTCTTTTACCTTAGAGAGGTCTTCTTATAACCACTCTCTTTACAGAGGAAGGTCTTTTTGAAGACGTGGCTGCCTTTACGCTCTTTACAGGCGTAGGCGTTGAAGATGTTCTTGAAACAGCCTTTACACCACTACTCTTTTGAACTGATTTTTTGCAATTGCACATAGTATAACGTTATTTTTATATAAATAGTGCACATGTACGAAAACTTTAACTAACACACAAATGAAAATTATAGACAAATTAAGCAACACCAGGTATCTGAACAAAACCGACAAGATTATGTACTATGAAAGGGTGTTCAAACTCCAGGAAGAATGTTCAAAATTCGATATGTTCCAGTCACTCGGAAGGGAATGTGAAGAGTTCAACGACAACGAACTGCATTGTTACTATGGGGAAGATGAAACGGTCGGAAGTATCAGATTCAAACATACGTTCTATTTTTTCCACGGCAATACTTGTATCATCTACTACAAGTCCAGGCACGACCGCATTGTTAAGGTACTGGTAAAGAGTCCGGAAGATGAGTGGAGGGCTACCGGATATGTAGAAAACGAAACCACTTACAATCAAGGCTGCAGCGGGATTATCATCAACACGACCAACGTGGAAGTATATTATTGGTGGGATGTTGACTGGATGCAGTGTGGTGATAACGATTCCGGAACCCACGCCAAACCCGGAAGTTGGTGGAAGACCGTCTACAACGACATCAGTGGCATCTATGAACTTGTTGCAAAGAAAAGCGTCGATTATGTGTTTGACAACATCTATTCGACGTACGAAAAAAACCAGAAAATATGATTACGGAGTTTGACATAACGCTGGAAATGAACGAGCTTAATAAGGCTTCAAAAGATTTCGGGAAGGTCTATGAACACCGCAAGGGTAAAGACGGAAATTGGGGGCTTTTTGAAGTGCATGATGACAATGTTTATCGGCCAGTTTACATGTCTTCTACCACAGCAGGCTTTTTTGCATACGTTTCTCTGTTAAAAAACCTTTATAACAAAGGAAAAATTACAAAATAGTTTTCTTTTTCAGAAACTTTTTGTATATTTGCAACGTATTTATATATGATGTCCCACACATCTTTAAATAACGTGGGTGGTTTCGGATTCCGTTCCTGGACGTATAACCAGGTGGTGGAGGTGGGTAGAATACCACGAATCCCGGACAACTGTACAGCGATTTGGCTAATTTTTCCTGTTGAATTCAGGGGTACAGTTCAAATTTTTTTAGTTTTTTTTTGCAGAAATATTGAGTTTTTTTGCAAGATTGTTATATTTAATAATGAAAAACGAGCAATTTTCAATGGTACAACGTATACATAGTAATTATCAGCCAGCCGAATCATTTAAAGGTTTCGGTAGGCTTGCCGTATCCATTGATAATTGGACAAGAGCACTTGGAACCTGGAGGGTAGAAGATAGAGAAAGACCATAAAGCACATAGGTTTTTAACCACAACATACATTCTTTCTTCAACCTCCGAATCTAAAAGTTCCACAAAAACCAAGAGTCGGAGGTTTTTATTTTACCCAAAAGCGCCACAGATGCGACAAATTAGAAAAAAGTGTGTATATTTGCACTGTTAAACAAACGCCCTGGTAGCTCAACTGCAGAGAGCATCAGTTTCCTAAACTGAGGGTTGGGAGTTGGAGTCTCCCCCGGGGTACAAAGTTCTTTGAAATGCCTCGGTAGCTCAGTTGGATAGAGCAACAGCCTTCATACGGTTATTGGGATTCCGAAAAACCAAAACATGATATGGTGTAATGGGAAAGCATGTATTCCGCATTTTAAAAGTCGGAGGGCTTCAGTTCAAATCTGAATATCATGTCTAAGCTGTGGGTCCTGCGTTCGAGTCGCAGCCGGGGTACGCTAATGCCAGATGTGATTACTGGCATACGGTTGGAATCCGTTGGAATGGGGGATAGATATAATAGCGGCTGAGCATAATATTGTACATAAAGGCTCAGATGTCATGCTGACGGAAGGATGTGGAGTTAATCACCACTCGTGGGCTCGAATCCCACTATTCCTGCAATAAATCACCGACGATGCAAGTATGGTATGAGGGGCATCGTGAAAAGGAATTGTGGACGCACTACCAGAAACAATTCCCACGATAAGGTATGGTTTGCCTTATCATTTTGCCCTTGTAGTATTAAAGGCTGAGTATATTGCTGTGGTATGGCAAAGGTGCTGGTTCGACTCCGGCCAAGGGCTCACAAGTTGTAAGAGTGTTCGGTTCAATTCCGTAAGACGTGGCACGAAAGTGTTGTATGCTCAAGAGGCTTGGAGACGGGACTTAAGAAACTCATGCCCGTGGTCCTTCTTACAACTCTATGCCCCCGTAGCTCAACGGATTAGAGCGTGTGACTACGAATCATAAGATGTCAGTTCGATTCTGGCCGGGGGTACAATATATAGCGAGTTAGTGTAATGGTAGCACGGTAAAAAAGCACCGATTTCAGTAATGGAATTACACAGCAATTTTACAGGCAAAACTCCATCATAAGGGACAAGAGGAGGTCCGATTCCTTCACTCGCTACTAAAAATAATGTATTATGGGTACAGACGGGGCATAATTATTTGAAAGAGTACCTTTGGAATGAGTTCAGGTACAACGTACACAAGAAGTTCTACAAGTACTTCGATGAATGGTACGAGAACATAACAGACACGCAGAGGATGTATTTCACTGCGTATATGGAAGGGAAGAAATCCCCGTTCCAAGGGAAAAGCGCCACAGAAGTTGAAGATAAAAAATAAAGCAGTATATTTGCAGTATGAAACAGAACAAACGAAAACAATAACATCGGCTCTCCGGGTATGAGGGCTGACAAAATAGGGGCCTGTGGGTTATAGGCAATAAATTAAACTCACGGATAGGTTTCTGGAAAGCTCTCGTGGCGCAATTGGTAGCGCAACTGACTTTTAATCAGTGGGGTAGGCGAAAGCCCGTTACGAGTTCGAGTCTCGTCGGGAGCACAATGGCCTCGTAGCTGAATGGTAAAGCATCTGCCTCTTAAGCAGGGGACTCTCGGTTCAAGTCCGGGCGGGGTCACAAAAAGTTGTTTGAAATATTTCGGGACATCATCTAAACGGTTGTAGGATACTACTCTGATACGGTAGCAATGAAAGTTCGAATCTTTCTGTCCCGACAATGATTATGGGGGAGTAACGGAACTGGTCTGTAAAACCAACCTGCTATATCAAATCTCCGTACGGCCTCGCAGTAAGTGGGTTCGAATCCCACCTCCCCCACAAACGGGCATTTGGTCCAATGGTTAGGATACGTGACTGTCTATCATGTGGTAGGGGTTCGATTCCCCTATTGCCCGCAAGTTCATTGAAAAATTGGAAAGACCTCGTAGCTCAGTTGGTAGAGCACAACACTTTATAAGGAGTGGTTCACCGCAACGAACCAAACCGTTAGAATTCGAGCAGTGGAAAACACTTGGGAAACAGGTGAGGCACGGGTGCAAGTCCCGTTAACGGTTCTAATGTTGGGGTCACGAGTTCGAGCCTCGTCGGGGTCACATAACGGGAAGTACGCTAATGGTTTTTTTTAAGCGGCCTGGTCAGGAGCCAGGGAGATGCAGGTTCGAATCCTGTCTTCCCGACAAATGAAACAACGAGGGTCCAAGAAAGCTGTCAGAGAGATGACATAGACTGGCGGAAATACTTGGGATGGAGGTCTGCGGGTATTGTCATTGTTGCTGGCGGACGATGGGGTTTAGGGTGGAAGTCCCTTACAGTAGTCAGTTGTTTCATTATTATGTTTGGGTGGCCGAGTGGCTTAAGGCAGCACACTGTTAATGTGCCGTGTTAGTAACACCGTAGGTTCGAATCCTGCCCCAAACGCAAATATGGGGATATAGCTCAATGGGAGAGCAATTGACTGTTAATCAATAGGTTGTAGGTTCGAGCCCTACTATCCCCGCAAAAAAATTTAAGAATATGATTTGGTTTATTGCTTTTTTGGTGCTGATGGTAATTGGATGCTACTGCACATATAGGACCGCAGAGGTTCATGAACTGCACAAGATGAGGGCTGCTTTCGATATGAAGGAGCACGACATCGAGAAACTCATCAATGAGCACGAGGAAGAAAAGGATTTCAACAAGTGCTATTATGAGGGTGAGATTGAGGAACTTGAGGAGATGAAGAAGATGATTGACAAGAAGATTGAGGAGCTCAAAACCTTTGATATTTAATACATAATCCTCAGGTGGCGCAATGGTTAGCGCAGGAGTCTTATACACTCAAGATTGGGGGTTCAAGTCCCTCCCTGAGGACAAAGAAGTTCATTGACATAAGATGGGTAGGTTCCGGAGCGGTCAAACGGGCCAGACTGTAAATCTGGTGGCTTATGCCTTCGCAGGTTCGAATCCTGCCCTGCCCACAGCGGTATAGTACAAAGGTTGAGTATGGGTGGCTTTGACCCACCAGATATCGGTTCGACTCCGGTTACCGCCACAAAATTTTGAAACTATGGAGCGGAGGTTAAGATTTTTCAAACAGGATAATAAGTGGTACGCAGATATACCAAATCACACGTTGGAAGAGAACGAAATGGTTATGGGTTCTGATACGGCTTTGGATTACCTTTCGAACGGAAAAAACGAGGTATTCATTACAGTTACTGATACAGACCCGGGATGGAATGCACCTCTTATATTTCATAGAAAGGAGCATGATGAAGACGGTGCTTATTACACGATGTCCGGAATTTTGTTTATGGATTTCCTTGACAATTTCGCACAGGAGTTGATTGGAACCAGGCCGGAAATCTGGATATGTAATGTAACACACGATGTGTTTGGGGAACACCCTGAGTGCATTTATGTTTTGAAGGTTGAATAATGATGCCCTCTTAGTATAATGGCTATTACAATGGTTTCGTAATCCATAAATCTCAGTTCGATTCTGGGAGAGGGCTCAATTAAAGCGCCAAGAATGATATAGATTGAAAACTTATTTGTATATTTGCATTGTTAAACGAAAACGATTATGCCAAAGAGAAAACACACAAAAAAGCATCAGATTACTCCATGTAGCGATGCTAATCAGCATGTACGAGAAAGCCTTAGGGAAAAGGCAAGAATTGCAGAAGCGAAACAGAAAAAGTTTGAGGAACTCCGACAGATGTATTTGGAGGAAGCGAAGAGACGTGAGGAGGAGTCAAAGAACAAGAAGATGCCTCAGATTATCTCGCCAACTATTACCCCTGCAGTGGAAAGGGATGTAGCCAACGAGTAAGAAATATAAAAGGAAACATACAGCAATTTTTAGGAAATTCTTACTAAAAATGTGAGTAGTGGCTTCGAAACCACACGTCTCATGGACGTTAAACGTTTCCTGTAAAACATGCAGGTCCAACCAGGTCCCCTGCAGCAAAAAGGACGGGGTGACAGCCGAGAAAGCGCGGCATTATGCGGCAGTGGCGGAATGGTAGACGCGCCACTTTGAGGGGGTGGTCCGGGCAACCGGGTGTGGGTTCGAGTCCCACCTGCCGCACATAAGGGAAACATACAGCAAGTTTTTAAGTTACATTCAAATTTTTGGCTTTTGAAAACAACAACCGTTTCCCGTTAGTCAGGCGGGGTTGGTTTCTGCAAACGCCTAAAAAGATGGAGACCATATGGTCAGGTAGCTCAGTTGGTTTAGTAGCACCTGTCTGATACACAGGAGGTCGTGCGTTCGAATCGCACCCTGACCACAGACCGTATGCATATTCTCCTTACCCAAGTCCCGGGGTGTGCATACTTTGTTGAGGACTTGGGATTTATGGGCCGGGTAGTGTAATTGGCGAGCACGTGACATTTGCACTGTCTCAGAGGGGTTCGAATCCCACCTGTGTCCACATAAAGTTCATTGAAATAGTAATTTTCATGCAAAGTTCTTATATTTATATAGTAAGACAATGAAAGTATGAAAAAGGTAGTTTTAACGGAATCAGAATTGAAAAAGTTCGTTTATGATGCTGCTATGAGAACTCTCGGGATTATAAAGGAAGATGCCGCAGAAAGACCATTGCCAGGACATTGGGATAGTATACCAAATCACTTTGTTAGAGCCAAAGAGGATAAATATGGAAGAAGGAATATGCCTAACTGGTATGACAAGGACTTCCAGGAACCCACTAATGACTATGGTGATGAAATGAATTCAAGCATCACGTCGGAAATTGAGGATGCATACAACACACTCAAGTCGTATCGTTTGAAGGCTTTGAACATCATAAAGTGGGGTCAGAAAAATAATGTAGCACCTGAGTATGTCGAAAGAGCATTCAGCAAAAACGCACCTTACGGCTTAGGTCTTACCTATATTAGAGAAAGGGCTAAGAGAGACGGTGTTCCGATGCAGGAAGTAGCCGTCAACGCCCCTAAAGAACCAAAAGAGAAGGTGATTGAGGATATGGCCAACATTCTTCGTCCACAACTTGAAGATAGATACAAGAAGTGGTATAACAAATATGAGGACGATTATGCCAGTGCCATGGACTACAGGGCAAAGTTTGACCAGGCGATGAATCCTCTTATTGAGAAATACATAAATGCTGACCCGAGTAAAATGTCATATGTTGACATCTGTACTGCAATTAACAAGTTGGAGAATGCTTATCTTACAAATCCGAATGAGCGATATTGGGCATACCAACGTTATAAGGGTATAAACTCAGACGATGTTAGCAAATATTATGAAGGGCATCCGATTATTGAGGTGTATAATAACCTTAAAAAAGAAAAGCAAAGAAGACGTGCAAGCGTAAAGTTCTATAATATAGGTTACATTAACAAGTTTGAGCCGAGGTATAACCCAAGTCAGGAATCAATCGACGAGTGGAATGAGCTTAATGCGCTTTTGGATAAGTATAGGGAAGTAAATGGCGGTTCAAGCGACGACCATAGAGGTGACAATGCTGCCTGGGGTGACATTGTTGACCAGAACGGTGAACTCATAGCGACTTACAATTACAAGGTTGATTCCAGTGGTTAGTAGATAATGAACTTCATATGCAATGGGCAATGAGGTTCAATATCTCGTTGCCCATAATTGTATATGGACCGGTAGCTCCAATGGTAGAGCGTGGGCCTGAAGAGCCCAGCGTTGGTGGTTCGAATCCACCCCGGTCCGCAATATTGCGTAGTAGCTCAGTGGTTTTTAGAGCATGAGATTCATATCCTCAGGGTCCCCGGTTCGAATCCGGGCTACGCAACGTGACAGTTGGCCGAGAGGTTCAGGCACCGGATTGTGGCTCCGGGGAAGAAATTCCAAACATGGGTTCGAATCCCATACTGCCACCCATAACGGGAAGTAGAGGAATGGTTTTATCTCGCCTGCACTAAAAAATTATGTTTGATATTTATTTTTTAGTCCGTACGATATATTTATATTAAAAACACGAACGGATGACAGGAAGAGCAGAAACAAGAAAGTATCATTATTTTTATAAGATAGTAAATAATGTTAACGGACATTTTTATTATGGCGTACATAATACAGATAATCTTGAAGATGGTTATATGGGGAGTGGAAAACGCCTGCAGTATGCATACAAAAAATACGGCATTGAAAATTTTAGTAAAGAAATTATAAAATTTTTTAATACTTCCAAAGAAGCTTTTGAATATGAGGCTGAAATTGTAACAGAAAGTTTAGTAAAAGAAAACTCTTGTTATAATTGTGAAGTAGGTGGCATTTTTATTGATACGACAGGTTTTGTGCCAGTAAAAGATAAGGATGGAAATAAATTTTTGGTTAGTACAGGTGACACTCGTTTCAAAAACGGAGAGGTTGTTAGTGTGATAAAGGGGACCACAATAGTTAAGGACGAAGAAGGGAATAAATTTAGGGTGCCAATTGAGGATAACAGGTTCTTATCTGGGAAACTTAAAAGTTTTAGTAAAGGCACAATGCTTGTTAAAGATTCGGCCGGAAAATATTTTATGGTGCCAGTTAACGATGAAAGGGTAAAAAGTGGTAATTTAAAAATGGCATGGAGTGGGAGGAAGCACACAGAAGAGACAATCGAGAAAATAAAATTTGCATTTAAAGAATCCGGACACCAAAAAGGCAAAAAAAATTCACAATATGGAACATGTTGGGTAAATGATGGGTCAAAAAATAAAAAAATTAAAAAAAATGACTTACAATATTTTTTAGAGAATGGGTGGAGCAGTGGAAGATTGATTGGACCAACCAATACTGTTTGGATAACCAATAATGCTGAACAAAAATCAACATATGTTAAAAAAGAAAATGTTGAATGGTTTTTAGAAAATGGATGGGTGATTGGGCGCAAATTTTTTAAAGATAAACAATAAAGACAATGAGTTTAAGAAATAAGTTATTTCGCGGGTATAGCACAACGGTTAGTGCATCTGCCTGCCAGACAGAGGATGCCAGTTCGATTCTGGCTACCCGCTCAAAATATGCAACTACGTGTTATGTGACGGTTCCGTAAGGAGAAAAGGCATACGCTATTTGTCCGGTTGGGCGTAATAAGAACGGACGGCAGGAGAGGTAACGTTACTCCGAAGGTGGTTATAGACTTTGGTAGGTGTGAAGATGCCGCTTAGGGTTCTCGGTCCACAAACAAAAAGAAGAACTCTGGAAATTTCAAGCTTCCCCCGCATATGGAGGCATAAATATTGGGGTGTAGCGCAATTGATAGAGCGTCAGATTCTGGCTCTGAAGGTTACAGGTTTGAGCCCTGTCATCCCAACCACGGAGAGTAAATCGCCAGACAAACGAAGGAAAAGAAAACAAAAAATAGAAGGTAAGCCACAGGCGAATGTTGATGAGAAAATTGTTAATGGAGAAAAAATACACAAACAAGAAAATGAATATATTTGCGAGTATTGCGGGAAAACATTTAAATCAAAAGATAAGAATAGAAGATTTTGCTCAGTTGAATGTGGCAGAAATAATAATGCAAAATTAAGAGCGAAAAAAACAGTTGAAAAGTGGTTATCTGGAGATTTAAAAGTAAAGCCGTGCAGTAAAATACCAGAATCTGTAAGAAGATTCCTATATCAAAAAGCAGAATATAAGTGTGAGGAATGTGGTTTTGAAGGATACAACAGAGCAACAAATAATACAATATTACAAATTCACCATGTTGATGGCAATTGTGAAAACAATAGCCCAGAAAATTTAAAAGTTTTGTGTCCAAATTGTCACGCAATGACAGAAAATTATATGGCATTGAATAAGGGGAAAAGTAGTAGAGTAGCAAGATATATTAAAAAATAAACGGAAGGTTACCCAAGTTGGTGACGGGGCGGGTTTGCTAAACCCGTAGGCCGGTTAAAACCCGGTGCGAGGGTTCGAGCCCCTCACCTTCCGCATAAAGGAAGAGGAACCGGTCGGGGTTGCCGGAGCACTCTGGAAAGGTGTCTGCTCGCTTATTGTGGGTGTGGGTCGGTACCACTCTCTTCCTCGGATAGTGAATTGGGCGGTGCTCAAGTTCGTCTCGAAAGCGGAACGTTCCCTTAACTGGGGATGGGGGTAGGGACCTCCGCTATCCGCCGGATTGAGATATTTATATAATGGAGGTATAAGCCTAATTGGTAAGGCAGTGGTCTTGAAAACCACCAGTAATCACCTAAGACGTGGTGTCTCCGTTCGAGTCGGGGTGCCTCCGCATTGATAAACAATTAGTTATAAAGATGTGTGCTGTATTATGGAATTTAAGAGGTTTGATGGACAAAAGGTAGACCTGGTGTCTTATGTGAGCGAGTATTGCCGGACGCATAATAATATATATGTTATGGTAAGCACCGACTCCCAGTGCAAGGGAAACAAGACGTTCTTTGCAACGGTGGTGGCGATGTACGATGAAGGCGATGGTGAACACGGTCACGGGGCACACGTTATCTACCGCAGATGGCATACCAGGAGATATAGGAAGGGTGAGATATTTGACAGAATGATGGCAGAAACTACAGCTTCACTTGATGTTGCAAGGTTTATGAGGGATTCTGGTATCCGTATCGGTTGCGTAGATATTGACATCAATCCTAATGAGAATACAGGCTCCAATTCTGCATTTGATGCAGCAAAGGGTTGGGTTGAATCCGAAGGCTTCGAGTGCCATTGGAAGACCTTATGCCCTATGTCAACAACAATAGCAGATGAAGTGGCAAGAAGATAAATAAAATACAAGGGAAACAGACAGCAAGTTACTTTTGAAAAATCAGCCTGCAACGCCGACAATAAAAACAGTTTCCCGAAAATAGTGTAATGGAAGCAGGATGGTCGAAACTGTATACCGGGCACTTAAAATACCGGTTTTCTTAAGGAGGTTAAGAAGTAAAACAGAGGACTGAAAGAAGTCTTAATACCTCCAAATATAGGGGTGTGGTGTAATGGTTCAGCATAGCATCCTCCAAAGTTGCCTGGTGTGGGTTCGAGTCCTGCCACCCCTGCTTAAAGCATAAAAATTATGAATGCAACAACGACATTGACCGAAAACGGATTCTTATGCCCGCATTGCGGAAGGCATATAGATAAGGAAAAGCTGGATTGTGGTGATGTTTATGACTTGCAGTTGCACGGAGATACTTATTATGAATGTCCTTGGTGCGGGAAAGGTTTTTTTGTAGACAATTGCAAGGAATATGAGCAAGAAGAAAAACAAGGTTTTAAAATTGCAAGAAAGGACCTGGAAAAGTTTGAAAAATAGCGCCAGGTTATTTACAATTAGAAAAAAACTTTGTATATTTGCAAAGAAGTTCATTGACAAGTCGGACCGGCTTAACCAGCCGGGATAAAATATCGGGATGTGGTGGAATAATAGACACGGCGGCATATGCAACCGGTTTCAGTATTGAAATCATACAGCAATGTCAACGCTAATGGGAGGCCGCTGCCGTAAGGCGTGTAGGTGTGAGTCCTACTGTCCCGACAAATGGGAAACTAACAGCAGTTTATATAAACTCTCGATGAGGTGGCGAAATCGGTCAGACGCTGTGAGATGGCGGCACTACTAATTCCTACTGAGTGGTTGCTATCCACTGTTTAATTTCGGTAGGTCGGAGTTAAACTTAGGGGTTCGAATCCCCTCCTTACCATAGTTGAAACGTTTCCCGAACTTTTAAGTTAAACGAGGTGGTGGTTTGGTTGTCCTCGCAAGGCAATCAGCATGTAGGAATGTCCATGGGCGTGAGGCGAAAGCGGTTATGGAGACAGAGGGGCAATAGCTTGAGATTGCCGTGTAGTTTAACTTTTCATCGTAAAGACGAGGTTCCTCACACGGATGCTCCTATCGCTCCGCCTGAGTCTGAAATGGCCGGAGTCCTGGCTGGAAGTGAGTTCTGGATTATCTTCCTATGGAAAAAGGTAGTTTTGCCAGCCTTTACCGAAAACAAACAGAGACTGGCGTTATCGGGATGTAGCCCAGTTGGTCTAAGGCGCATGCTTTGGGAGCATGAGACCGAGCGTTCGAATCGCTCCATCCCGACAAATAATCACATATTTACTTTTTTAGGGATAACTCTCTGTGGTTTAACTGAATCATAGGTCACCGTAGCAAAGTAATCGGTGGTGGGCTCGCCTGGGTAAGTCTTTAATTAGCACCGGATAATGCAAGAACGAGTACATAGTTTAATTAGAACTTTTTCAGGTATGTGATTTTTTAAGAATGTTGTAATCCCGAACGGTAGTAGGGTCCTCTTGGGCGGTGTTTCGAATACCCAAGGCAAACGGTTCGACTCCGTGAGCTGCTGGATGCCAAAAAGGGGTGGTTATAAGTCAAGCGCACTGATGTGATAGAGAGTGGACGCACCGCACATCGGTCCACCTTGATGAAGATATGGGGTAGAGAGCTCTCAATGTATTATGTTACCCCTCCGTATAGTCGGACGCAGCCTTGGTGAGAAGCGATACAGCCTCACTAACAATACGGTTCTCGCAATTCCGTAAAAAGCGACTTGGCAAGGTTGTGTATTAGCCCGACTGCAGCGGGAACGAAGATAGGGACTGCCTCTGCTTGACTTCGTGAGCAAGCACGCATACTTTCCCTCCAAATCGTAGGTTGGCACAGTTAGACCTCTGGGGATATTCTAAATAAAAGGTCATTGCGGGCCGGTAGCTCCAATTGGTAGAGCGCCAGATTTGCATTCTGGTTGTTGTGGGTTCGAATCCCATCCGGTCCACAGAGGGTTTGCTCTGTTTTTGCCCATTTAAAAAGCAGACTCATCTTAGCCATTCAGGAGGCTTAGAATGGAAAACAAGACCCAAAGTACACGGGTTGTCTGTGGAAAGTTTGCCCAAACCAAAGGTTTCGCCACGGATATTTGCGGGTATAGCACAACGGTTAGTGCATCGGCCTTCCATACAGTTATCCTTCTGTAAAAAGGTTTCCTTCAACCGAGGTGAAACTCGTTTGTTGGGCAAGCCGAGGATGTCGGTTCGATTCCGATTACCCGCTCATAAATATCCCTTCCAACTGTAATTTGTGCAAAGGTTGGAAACCAAACCTCTATGAGCACACATAAGTTTGGAAGCTACGTGAGGGCGTAGCATTTATGCTCCTATCTTACTAATCGGTTGAGGTGGCCACCCTCTCAAGGTGGAGATACGAGTTCGAATCTCGTTAGGAGTACAGTCTTGTCCGATTTCCTTTCCTACCCCGGGAGAACCATTGCGGATTTGGGCAACGTGCAATGTGGTCCGGGGTTAAAAGTTATCGTGAGTATCGTGCGAGGGCGGTGTCAGTAACCAAAATATAGGACACACGGGCGGCGAAAGGGGCGATAATGGGTGTTAGTACTGCACAAATAAAAATACACCCGTGCAGATGCCTGTGACGACATGAAGGAAATATGGGTGTAACTTGGGAGTATAGCTCAGTTGGTTTAGCAGCGCTACCCTTACAAGATAGAGGTCGCAGGTTCGAATCCTGCTACTCCCACAAGAGATACTTGAAAGGTAACTATTGATGATAGAAGCAGCGGACGGGTTTCTTAGGTAGTTTCAACTGGGTAGCGGTGTGTTTGTGGATTCGCACATTCAAGTAACAACATAAGCAGTTGCAAATGTCTTATGGCTCTTAATATACTTGGCTCAATGATGAGTTTCTTTTGCCTCGTGTTCTGTCAGCCAAAAGACTAAGTAAGTATGACCTGGGCGGTGACGTTCTATGGCGGTGGGGATACCGGGAAACGCACGAATCCCTCGTTAATGTAAATGACGTGAGTATAAAAACGGTTCACGAAGCCAGCCTTAAATCGTAATTGTGGGTATAGTACAGTGGTAGTACACCAGATTCCCATTCTGGATACGGCAGTTCGATTCTGCTTACCCACTCTCAGGCTAGGCTAGTAAATGCCTGACGGAGGCGACTAATCCGTTATCGAGTTCGTAGTTACTACTTCTAGGTAAAGTAGCGTGGGATATCCTCCAGCGATAGTGGGGGATTTTTAAATAGTCGTGTGGTGTAATTGGTTAACATGCCACCCTGTCACGGTGGAGATTTTTGCGAGTTCGAGTCTCGTCACGACTGCAGAGCCTATAAGGAAACATACAGCAATTTTTTCATTACTTTATGCAAAAAAGAAGATGCCGAGTGCGAATCCGGCACGGGAAGTGGCTATCCCGTTAGTTTAAGAGGAAGAACAATAAACCGTTTCCTGATACATCCCCCGGAGGCTTTTTGTTTATGAAGCCCCGGATTTTACTGGGAGCAAGGCGGAGTGTAACCGTCCCGGGGGTCTAAAAGATTAAACTATGTTAAAATATTACACAGGAAATATTTATCCAAGCGAGGATACTATTTTTGTGTTCGGCTCTAATCCAGAAGGAATACATGGTGCTGGCAGTGCAAAAGTGGCATTGTTTTATTTTGGCGCGATTTATGGACAAGGGGAAGGCCTTCAGGGTTCATCATATGGGTTGCCGACGACAATTCTTGATTATGATAGTTATGGGTGGATACCTTTTGACGGGAAGATGCCATTAGAAGAAATCACAGAATACATCAGGAGAATGTATAAGTGCGCTAAAGAGAACCCGGATAAGAAGTTTAAGGTTGCGTACAGAAATCAACCAAATGAAAAGACACTATGTGGGTATACAGGGGCTCAATTGCAAAGTTGCTTTAAAAATGCGGGCCCAATTCCGGATAATGTTTGGTTTTCAAAAGAGTGGTTTGATAGTGGAAATTTAGAATAATTTAATAAGTGCTTTTGTCCTATTTTAGAGTAGGACCTTGCCAAGTGAGACCGGGTAATAGCATTGGATATCGTACGTACGCCAATGTAATATGAAGACCGTTCCAAAGTGTCGGGTTGCCGGTATATCTTGAGATTGTGGGCATAATCCATAAGCCACAGCAGAAGCGCCTTGCCAACAGGTGGGTAAAACCTTGTAAAGAGAGATAGTGATGAAAAACACTCTGCCGAGGCCAATGAGATAATATCAATAAAGGTGGTACAGCATCTGAAGTAGTTTAAAAGGGAAGTAAAACACTCCAAAGGTAACGCAATCCTCGTAAAGCCGGGGTTCCTCAGTCGCAGCGATGCAGTAGAAGCACTTTTTAATGGCGCATTCGTATATCGGTTAGTACCCCAGATTTTCATTCTGGTAAGGGCAGTTCGATTCTGCCATGCGCTACTGCGGGGGAGTGAAACGGATAGGGCTTCGCATAACAGCAAGTTCGCTATCATTTAAGGCTCATAGCCTTAAGATATTGGGTTCGACTCCCAAACCCGCTACAATGCCCGAGTGGTGAAAGGGTAGACACGAGGGACTTCTACGGTTATGATTATCCGAAAAAATCAAATAGGGATAATATAAACGAGATTGGTCTATACCCAATATCCCTAGCAAAATCCCTTGGGCCGAAAGGCCCGTGTGGGTTCGAATCCCACCTCGGGTACAAAAAATCCCCGTCATCAAAAGTGGCGGGGATTCATTGTTTATATACGATAGTTAATTATTCTGCAGTCTGGAAAGCTACGGTCCAACCTTTTGCTTCTGCCGCACTTATTGCTGAGGCGCTGATTTCATTCTGGTGCAAAGCGCTGAATGTTACTGTGTGAGGGTCTGACGAACAATCCTCCACGTGGTTCAAAAGGTATTCTATAGAAGTGACATCCATTTTAGGAATGTATGTATATGTTGAACCATTAGCAAAATTCCAGTCATTATGGCTTAAGTTGATAATTCTCACATCTGTCAAATTAGGGCAGTTGAACATAGGCTTGCCGTCACCAGTTATAGCATCTTGATTTACGGGACCTGTAATCGTTTGCTGTTGCCTATCATCCCAATATGTTTCTGTTGAGGTGTAACCACTTACACTAATCCTGCTCATATTTATAACCGGACCTATTGATTCAAGACCAGTAGCGTTAAATAGTCCTTCACATGTTGCACTTCCCCTTTGCCCGTCATTACGAGGATAAATGGTGTTATTGGTATTTTCCCTTGCCCAAGCTGTGCTGTAAGGTATCGATTTAAGGTTATTATCCCCATCAAACACAAGATGGCACGTTCTCCATGTACTATAATAAAATCGACCAGTGATTAATAGTTCTTCCAAATTTACATCGTGTTCAAACATTCCGGTAACATCATGTGGAACAAAGTCCCCACTACAATTCAATGTTATACCGGTTGTTGTATTTAACATTGAAAAGTTTGTTTGGACAACAGAACTATACGTACCACGAATATTCACAGTAAGATGCTTAGGGGTTTTGAAAGTTATATTTGGATAATAGTTCCCGCTACCCGTATATCTTTGTGATATAATGCTTGAATGAATAGACCGAGAAGTACCACCGGCAAATGAAAGGCTAAGTTCATCAACGTCAGAAAGGTCAACGCATGGAAACATTTCCGGGCTGATTGGTCTGTAAAGTTGAACACCATTATATTTTGCAGCCAATTCGCTTGGTTTCCACCCATTAGGAAGTTCTTCTCTCCACACAAACGTTGTTGCACTGGTAAGATAGTCATCAAAATTCGTTATATTACTGAGTTTTATGGGGCAATTTGGGTGAATCTGTATTACGTTCCAGCTTCTTTCCGTACCCGCGTTTGCAGCTCTAACACTATCTTTTTTTATTTCCGCATACCCTTCAGCAATCAGCTCCTCAATTGTCATTTTTTTATTTGACGGGTCCTGATTATACCACACAGGCACAGTATTTTCCCTAATTCCAGCAACGCCAGGAATTATGGATGATACATATTCTTCTGTTGTCGTTACGGTTTCGGCCGAAGCTAAATCGTTATAAGTGTCATACCTTTTAATATATTTCATTTTAATCTATTTTTTAATAAATAGTGTTTCGTTGTTGTTTCTTTGGCACGGTTTTTGTAATATAAGACATCGTGTTTGGATTAACCGAATATTTTTTGTATAATAGATTTGAAAACTTGATTTATCATGAATAGCATTGGATTACACGGAAAATTTGAGAAGATTAATGATTCCTTTATGGAAGAGACATTCAAGGTGTTTGAACAGTTGGAGGCTATCCAGAAAAAGTATGGTAAGACCGACAACGACACGGTAATTAACGAGGCCAGGGATGCAAAGGTAGCTCAGGTTCTCGGTTACCACAATATCAATACCGACAAGCATGGATGGGACGCGAAAGACGAGGCTGAGGAATTTTTGGAGGTGAAGCAATCAAGTGCGTCAGCAAATCACATATGTGCAACGTTCAACGATACTTCACTTGAAAAGGCGGACGAACTTGGTAAGGACAATATCACGATTGCCCTTGCGGTGTGGTCGTCCCTGAGAAACCTCCTTTTTGTTGTCTACGGGAAGAATTCGGCAATCGGTCCGGACATGAAAAAGAAAATCATTGCCGCACAGGAGAAAGGCCATATCCGCCCAGGAACCCAGTCAATTTCAATGAATGACCTTATTTTCAAGTACGGTTTCAAGATTAAGCCGGTTACTATGGCGAAGGAAGACATTCGTGAGTTCCTCAAGGGAAAGAGTGGCTTCAAGACATATCTGATAAAGGAAAACAGAGAATTACCATTTGACTATGAAGCATAAAGTTTATATCGGCGACAACGCCAAGGTGATGGGTTCGGACGACTTTTCTCAGTATGAGGGAAAGGTCTCCGTCATCTATATAGACCCACCGTATAACACGAAAACGAAAAAGTCCTACAACGACAAACAAGCAAGAGGGGTGTGGCTGTCGTTTATGTCAACCAGATTAATGTATGCGAGGCGGTATCTTGCCGAGGAAGGTGTCATTTTCATAAGTATAGACGACAATGAATATGCCCACCTTAAAATCTTGTGTGATAAGGAGTTCGGAGAAAAGAACTGCCTGGGTACATTCATTACCAAGCAGTCTCAGAGAAGCAACAGCAAGCATATCAACACCGTCCATGAGTATATCCTGGCCTATGCGAAGAACAAGAAGAAGTGTCCGGAATTCAAGGTGAAGAGAATTGACACACCGGAAGGAAATGAAATAATAACTCACGTTAAGGTTCTTGCAAGCGCAGCAAAAAGCTGGGATAACCCGCAAAAGAAATTCAGGGAGATTCTTAACGAGTATATCAAAAATAACTCCGGTCTTTCTTGGCTCAGAAACTACAACTATATTGATAAGGATGGAAAACCCTTCTTTGCCACCGACCTTTCAACTCCTGGCAAACCTAGAACCGTTGATATCCCGGAGATTGGGCTTCATCTGGACCCTTTGCCTACGAGGGGGTGGTCAAGTGATGCAAAGTTTATTGAGTTGCATAATGCTGGCAGGTTGATTTTCAGGGACGGAAGACCTTATGCTATTCATTATCTTGATGAAGCGGAGGACAGCGCACCCTCAATCCTGGACTTTTATTCAAGACAAGGTAATGAGGACATGAAACGGCTCGGTCTTGACGGAATCTTTGATACGCCGAAGCCGGTCAACATGCTGAAGTACTTGTTGAGAATAACCGGCGTAAAGGAAGGTATCGTCATGGACTTTTTCGCCGGAAGTGGAAGTTTCTGTCAAGCTACCGAGGAAATGAACAAGGAGGACGGCAAGAATCTGCAATGTATTCTTATTCAACTTGATGAGGACATTGCAGAAGGTACCGAGGCATACGAGAGATGCGAAGAACTTGGTATTGAACCGAATATTCCTGCGGTACTTGAAGCCCGTTTGAAAAAAGTCGGGTGCGATTATGAAATATTCCGCTAATTTTTGATTTTTAGGCGGTTTTTGTAATGATATGCACAGAAACATTTAAAATTTATAAATTTATGTCCCTCAGATTGTTATTCTTTATCTGTGGACTATTTATTATATAACGTAAATAAAATTAACGAATTATGGGTGATTATAAAATGACAAAAAAAGAAACCTTTAATTATTGGTGGAAGATTATTTTCCTCTTTGCTTTTGCTATTTTCATTGCCTTTGGCGCTGTTTCTGTAGTTGTTACTCCTCCATTCAGTATTTCGGTGCTTATTTTTAGTCTCGGAATGGGCGGTGGTGCTGCGGTTTGTGCCTGGGTCGCAATACTGCTTATTAAGGAGTATTTTTACTGGAAGAACAAAGAAAAAGAAGAAAATAAGCAAGAATAGTTGTTTGTTTCAAAAAAAGTAAGTATGTTGTTTATAACAATTGTAGTAAAACGGTTGGCGGGCTAAGAGCCGGGTTGCAAATGAAAGTTATCCTCCCCGGTTCGTTCATGAGATGAAATTACCAATTAGTTGGGGCGGGCTGATATTCCGCATCTTCCGCTAGATGGTAACTTGCGCAAGATTTCGTTTCGATGATGTACCCCAGGTGGGCGTAAGCCCCGTATAGGCAGCACGTTTTGAAGATATACAGGTACGGGCTTGGAGACGAAATGGCACGTCGTTAAAAAACAAGAAGTAGTCAGTTATTATCTGCTTGCAAGACTTCAAAATCCAACCATCCAGGGAGTAAGGCGGTAATAAGGGCACTGGGATACAATTGTTCGTCTTTCGGGACGTTAAAGAGCGTTTGTGCTAACATTAAACCCCGAAATAATTGGTGGGATGAACGGGGCCACCGCATAAACGTCTACCGAGGTTTTTCGCCAGGGTTTTCCTTATAAACCTTGGCTTCATGCCTCCTTAGTATAAAGGTTATTACAGCTGACTTTAACGGAGTGGTTCACCGTAACGAACTTGTGGTATTACATATTGATTTATGTCTTACCCACGTAATCAGCAAATGTTGGTTCGATTCCGACAGGAGGCTCCAAGTTCCTGAACACATAGGGAACTTGAACTGTACAGTTTCGGTGTGTAGACTGAATGGAATAAGGGAGTACCAAACTACTGGACGAACGATGGGGAGTTGCAATTAACTATCGTGGCGCTAGCAAGTGGGAAAGTCTTGAAGACACGCCTGGATGAGTAACAGGAGATGTGGGTTCGAATCCCACCACACTGGCAATACCTCGCTATACTTTCTTGTATAGTTTATCCCCAAATTTTGATATTTGGGGATTTTTTTGTATTATTAAAGTGTTATGGGAAAAACAGGAGTAAAATCAATTGGTATTGTCACGCCCTTTATAAGGGAGGGCGATGATATTGTTAAAATTGTTGTTGATAGTTTGATTGACGCTTCAGATATCAACGACAATGATGTTATTGGTATCACAGAGAGTGTTGTTGCCAGGTCGTCCGGTTTATATGTGACCGTAGATGAGATTACAACGGACATTTTGAACAAGTTTGGCACAAATTCGGAACTAATCATTGATTCCCCAATTTATTCCAGGAATCGTTTTGCAATGATTTTGAAGGGCATCGCAAGGGCAGCAAGAAAACTATATTTTGTAATGCCCCCATTTGATGAGGTTGGAAACCCTTCAAGCGTTAATCCGTTTACTGGCATTGACATACAAAAGTATTATAAAGAGATTTGTGACAGTGAGAATTGCATGTCCGTATTTGGAGAGTCGCTGTATGATGTAACAAAAAATATGAGCGACTACGATATCAACAACTGTGGCTGGATTTATTGCGGGCTGCACGATTATAAAGAATGGAAGGAAAAACATTCTGGAAAAATCGCAACGCTTGCTGATATTTGTTCCGATAAGAATCCAGATTTCGGTTTGCTTGGCTGCAACAAATCAACCGAAGAACGATTAAAATTGTTCCCCACGAGAAAGCTGGCGGCTGAGGTATGCAGCGCGGTGAGAAATAGAATAAAAACGGAGGCCAATGCCAATGTTGTGGTTATGTTGTACGGGGATGGTGAATTTAAATCTGCTGGTCTGCCCGGTGTCGCTGGTTCATCTATTTGGGAATTCGCTGACCCGGTATCTTGGCTGTCAGACGAATATGGAACAGAAATTTTAAGTGGTACACCGAACGAGATAAAATTAAAAGCACTTATTGATAC
>Ga0256405_10004938_pt1 | contig 23994 bp, 20 predicted proteins | sample RumenRJG_02DNA_FD_189096 | JGI IMG/M metagenome (GOLD analysis project Ga0256405, IMG submission 189096) | Bovine rumen microbial communities from Lethbridge, Alberta, Canada - RJG_02 | ecosystem: Host-associated > Mammals > Digestive system > Stomach > Rumen | place: Canada: Alberta... | reverse complement strand
AAAGGAAAAGTGTGCGTTTATTTGTGTTATCTTGGAAAAGGATGTACCTTTGCGGCAAATCTTTCAAAATAGACAGGGATGGATAAGACACAAAAAGCTTTTGCCATAGGTGTTGACCTTGGAGGTACTAACACCGTCTTTGGCATCGTTGATGCAAAGGGAAATATTGTTGCACAAGATTCTATCAAGACGCAAGCCTATCATACGGCTGAAGCCTTTGTTGAAGCTGGGGTGGAACGCCTTCAGCCGCTCATTGCGCAAGTGGGTGGAATAGAGCAAGTTGCAGGTATGGGCATCGGGGCTCCAAATGCCAATTACTATAGCGGTGCCATTGAGACTGCACCGAACATTGCATGGGCGCACGAAAGGGTTGTTCCTCTTGCCCGTATGTTTTCCGAAAAAATAAGACCCTCTCTGTCCAAGACCCTCCCCTCACCCTCCCTACAGGGAGGGAGTAGTATCTCTATCAATGAAAAAACAAGTGAGCAAGGTAACCACCCCCTCCCTGTAGGGAGGGTGAGGGGAGGGTCTGGAGGGTCTGAAGGGTCCTTCCCTGTTCGTCTCACCAATGATGCCAATGCTGACGTGCTCGGAGCATCAGCATTGGTGTGGGGCTAAGCGTATGCAACGCCGCATCCCTGTTTTGACGTGATGACTGTTTCCTGAGTGGGTGCTGTCGTAACCCAATCGATGAGGCTGTGTCAAAATAAATTAACGTGAATTCGACGAAAACTACAAATAATTAAATTCATGAAAAATTCGTGATTAATTCATGGGCATTCGTGTCTTATTTTGAACATAAATTATCATGAATTAACCACGAATTTCTCATAAATTAACGTGAATTCGACGAAAACTACAAATATTAAATTCATGAAAAATTGGCTACGCCGAGCTGAAGGTTCGTGGGTATTATATGGACATTATATGTTAAAAAGAAGCCTCATCGTTTTTATATTTAACACGAAAGCCCATATAATGCCCACGAATGTTCATAAATATTATTAATGACCGATTCGGGATTATCATGAATTAGCCGAATTTTTATTGAATTATTTTGTTAGAATTCATCGAACTGACGTTAAATTATTTTTGTTGGAATTCATCGAACTGACGTTATTTATTAAACCTGACGTCAGTTCGGTGTAAGAATTACGCCTTCGGCGGCTTTAGAAAAATAAGAAAAAACAAAAGAAAATAAGAAAAAATAGAGAATGTGGAGTGCTTTTTTTCTTGTATTTTCTTATTTTTTCTTGTTTTTCTGAAGCCCGCAAAGCGGTAAAAAGATTTCCGAACCGTGAATGCTCTTACACCGAACTGACGTTAAACCTGCGGAAAAATGAGGTTATTTGGAAGGATAACCTACGGGATTGTTAATCAGTGGGATCTGATTGTCGTTTAGTCCAAGGAGCGTACTGATGGCTTTGCTGTCCATCGTACCACGTGGAACTGTGCACAGCCCGGCTGCAGAACAGAAGAGGTTGATGTTTTCGCAAACGATGCCCGTATCAACAGCAACCATCCATTGGGCGTGTTGATTGTTGCTGCGGAATTTGTCCATGTCTGCCACCATGAGAAGCACAACTGGAGCATTCTTGACAAAATCTTGTCCGGATGCCATGATGCCACGATGGTCACCTGATGCTACTTGCGTGAGGGTGTTGGCTTGGGGATCGTAGAGTGAAACGCTCTTTTCGGTGAAGACATACAGGCGGATTTCTTGCCGATTCATGGCGGTTGGCGAAGTGAGGTGCCCGTCTTCGCGGTTCTGTCCTTGTGCTGCCCAAAGCAAGTCGCTCAGGTCTTGCTCGGAAAGTGCCTTTGCACTATACTCGCGTACCGATTTACGTTGTTTATAAGTCTCCATGACAGAAATCGTCTGACGTTTCATGTCGGGAGTTGGTAACTTTGTTGTCTGGGCAAAGCATGAGATGCCCATCAGCAGGAATGTTGTTACTAATGATAGTTTCTTCATGTGTTTGTTGGTTTTGTAGGTTTTGACGAATTTTGTTGCAAAAGTAGTGAAAAATCATGGGAAATGACTATCTTTGCACAAGAAAAATAAGTAGGTGAACAAAAATAGTTTATATAATGCGGCAAGCCGCATGGTTTTCTTGGGCAATAATTTCCAATAATTCCCCCAAAATTGACTTCGTCGAAAGGTTGGTTCCAATAATAATTATTGGACTCAAGTTTGACTTCGTCGAGCTAAAGGTTCGCAAGTGCTCAACTTCTTTGGAGTGAAAGGATCTAGAGGAGTTAGAGGAGTGAAAGCCAAATGTGATGCTGGTGTCAGAGTATCGGCTTTTTAACTCCTGAGCGGAGCGATAACTCCTTATAACTCCTTTAATTCCAACGAAATAAAACAACCGAAACTTAAATTACTTAAAAAATATGGCAACATTTTGGACAAAACGCAACGAAGACGTTGAAAATGAAAAGACGGCGATGCCCTGGGGCGAGTTGTTTGTAAGGGGCGACAGGAACATCCCTCGCCGCAGACGGCTGAGAGTGGCATTGTTCGATTTGGATGGCACACTCGTCGATACAGAAGACCAATATACAGTGTTTTGGGGAGCGACGGCTCGTAAGTACCGCCCGGATGTGCCGCGGCTCGAGCATCTCATTAAGGGAACTACGCTTGCTCAAATCTTTGACACTTATTTCCGGAACCCTCAGTGGCAAACTGAGATTACAAAAGAACTGAATGCTTGGGAAGCACAAATGCGCTATGAGTTCTATCCTGGTGCCCTCGACCTGCTCCACGACCTGAAACGGAATGGAGTGAAATGTGCGGTTGTGACGAGTTCCAATATTCCAAAAATGGAAAGTGTCAGGCGGCAGATTGAGCATTTCGATGCTTTGTTCGACAAGGTGCTTACCGCGGAAGATTTTGCCGCATCGAAACCTGCCCCCGATTGCTATTTGTTGGGCGCAAAAGTATTTGGCGCGGATATTGATGAATGTGTGGTGTTTGAGGATGCCTACACTGGGCTGCAGGCAGGCATGGCTTCTGGCATCTTTACCATTGGCATCACAACTGGACATACACGGGAGGAAATGGCAGACCGATGCAATTACGTCATTGAGAGCTACGAGGGACTGACATACGAAGGACTTGTTCGGATTCTCGAGGAAAATTCCGTTTGACAATGTTCTGACGGAGACATTCTCGATTGGTCGCTTTTGTTTCCCTGATGCCCGATAATGTATTTTTAATGTATTGTTTTTGTTTCTTTTTATATCACAAAATGTATCCTTTTAATTTGGGAATTTGCAACGAAGCCCTCATTTTTAGGGGTGTTTTAGGAGGGTGAATGGTTTTTTTTGAGAATTTTATTGTTTTTTATTGAAAAAAGTTTGTGTGGAATAGAATAATTCTATACATTTGTATCAAGAAATAGATACGAATATGTTCAGCATTGTTTCAATCACTATTATTTTTATTTTGGTCGTGGCTCTATCTATTATTATATATATGTATAATAAGGAAAAGCAAAAGAGTGAGAAATATAAGCAAGGGATTATTGCTCAAAAGGAATACTTGCAAAACATGAGCCATGACATCCGAACCCCGATGAATGCCATCTGCGGTTTCTCTCAGATTCTGTGCAATAGGCAAATTCGTGACATGCTGTCTGAGGAAGAGATTTCAGAGTATGGTGTCATCATCCAGAGCAATACGGATTTGCTGAGCACGTTGGTGAATGATATCCTTGACATCTCGGATATGGAGAGCGGAAAGTATCGCATGAATATCGGGATTTGCAATGTGAATGATGTGTGTCGAAAAGCCATCAGTACTGTGAAATACCGTTGTCCAGATGGTGTGAATATGTACATGACGACAGATGTGGACGATGCCTATACGATTGAGAGCGACACGAAGCGTGTGGAGCAAGTGATCATGAACTACTTGACCAATGCGGAAAAGCATACCGAATCAGGGGAAATTCATGTACACGTTTCGTTGGATGAAAATCCAGGCATGGTCACTTTCTCTGTGACGGACACGGGTGAAGGTGTTCCTCCAGAAAATGCAGAGCGCATTTTTGGACGTTTCGAGAAGTTCAACACCATCAAAGGCGGTACGGGGCTTGGATTACCCATCTGCCGAAAGATTGCCACGCAATTGGGTGGTGAAGCAAAATTGGATATTACACATCAAGGCAAGGGGGCGCGTTTCATCTTCACGCATCCAGTGAGAGCGTAAAATGCTTCCAAGGCTACCGTTCATCTTCGGTAGCCTTGATTGTTTTTAGGATGATTTTCGTGAGGAAGAAGAGGAGGATTGCCAACAATAGGTAGCCCACATAGATGAGTGTCGTCCACGATACCGCCAGATAGACCAGCATGGCGGCTCCGAGAATTTTTGTCAGATGGATGATGCCGGGCATGAAATAGAAATGGTGATACACTTCGTCTATCACTGCGATGAAGGTGATGATGACAAGCCAGAGCACGACTACGAGTGCCGCCATCAAGGGCGGAAGCACGAGTGGGTTGAGGGTGGGGTGGAAATAGTATTCTTGCCAGAATTCGGGAACGAAATTTTGTACGGAAGCATAGATGGAAGCCATAATGGCGACTAATAGGAGGAATAGGGCGGGATAGGGACTTTGCATTTCGTCGAGAAAATTGAGAAGGTTTGTCAACTCTCCCTTTTTTACTCCCTTCTTTTTGCCAATGATAAAGGCAATGAGCCCTATGGCTACAAGTGCTGACATCCAAATGATGCGGCTGCTTGATAGAATGTCCAACATTTCTGAGATGAGGTCGTCGGGCGTTACCCCTCTTAACAGTTCGTTTTCAGGAATCCAGCCCATCGTCGTTTGATTGCTTGCCACTTTCACCCAGATGGAGTCAATGGAATCACCGGGTATTGTCTTGATGGCTGCCACGGCGATGATATCATCTTTGTGCACATAGCAAGTGTCCATCACGAGGTCTCCCTCGCGGGGAATGAGTTTCAGCGAGTCTGCCTTGACGAGAAAGTTGAAATTTTCAGAGTAATGGTGTGTTAATCTGAACACCATCGAGTCCACCTGTTGAGGGGTGAGGCTCATCAGGGTGGAGTCTTCCGCAATGGCAGTATCTACGATATTGACAATGGTGGGAATAGAATCACTGTCGGCAGGAATTGTGCTTGATGCTTTAGGGGAAGATCCTCCTGCACAGGAAACGATGAGTATGGCAAGGATGAAGTATAGAATCTTTTTCATTGTAGGTATAGTCTCATAAAACAGTTCTTGCAGTCAAAGTCCAGTCGGAAATTTTTTCCGTTTGCCAATTTGAGCATCCAGTCTTCTTTCCTTCCGCAGGGTTTTGTTCTCAAGCACATGCCCAATTGGCGTCTGATGCAGTATTTGGAGATCATGACAGGAGTGTCCTTGTCATGAGTCTGTTCGTAAGGGGTTTCCGTTTTGATGGTGACTGGCGTATGTGCTTGCCTTTCCAATGGATAGAACTTTCTCCTTTCCTCCGTCAGTCCGGCAGATAACTGACGTCGCCATTGGCTCAGCATGGATGAAGGGATGAAATAGTTCTTGGTGGGGTGGATGGTCACTTGTTGCGCTTCAAAAATCGTATCGCCGAGTTTGCTCAATTGTCGTATGATATTGTCTTGCTGATGGGTGCGTGCCAGTTCGAAGGTCTCTTCAATGTTCACCGAAGCCGTCAATCCATCTTCGTCAGTCATCGTGATGTGGTCTTCATACACATCAATCACCACAGAAATCTTTCGTTCCGCCGATGGCTTGCTGAGCATCTTGTCCCATTCGATGTCTTGATTCCGATAGTATTTTATCCCTTTGACAGGGTGGAAAGCGCTTGTGTTGCTCACTCTGAAGCCAACCAGATTTCCTCGTTCCATGTAACATAATCCATCGCCATTGTGTAATGCCATGTCGGGAGTCATTGGCTCTCCCATTGACTTGGGCGTGTCGATGTTTGCATCAGGTTTGCTCACATCTTTCACAAATCCGCGGTTGAAACTCTTTCTCACATTTGGTTCAAAGAGCAGGTTTACATGTCCTGATGAGGCTCTGCAGAACTCTTTCGGATGCTTGGCAATCAACTTGTTCAGCGCTTCTGAATATGCAGCCGTCACGTTCTTCACATAATCCACATCTTTCAGTCGTCCTTCGATTTTCAGCGAGGAGGCTCCAGCCTTTAGCAATGCTTCCAGATGGTCTATTTGACAATTATCTTTTAATGAGAGCAGGTGCTTGTCTCTCATCACCGTCTTTCCATCGACAAGGAGGTCGAATGCCATGCGGCACACTTGTGCACATTCTCCTCTGTTTGCGCTTCGTCCAAACAAAGCCTCGCTGGCATTGCATCGTCCACTCAGAGAAACACACAATGCCCCGTGCACAAAGACTTCCAGTTTTGTGCCGGGGCATTTTTCATGTATCTCCGTGATTTCTTCAATTGTCAGTTCTCGTGCCAACACCACCTGTGGAAATCCCAACTCCTCCAGCATCTGCACCTTCTCCACAGTGCGATTGTCCATCTGTGTGCTGGCATGGAGTGGGATAGGGGGCAGATTCAACGACAGCAATCGCAAGTCCTGTACGATCAGCGCATCCACGCCAATGTCGTGCAGTTGCCAGATGAGCCGTTCCACCTCCTGCATTTCCTCGTCAAAGATGAGCGTGTTCACCGTCACATAGACTTTCGCCTTGTACAAATGCGCGAATGCAACGAGCCGTTCGATGTCCTCCACGCTGTTGCCCGCAGCAGCCCTTGCTCCCCATGCAGAGGCACCTATATAGACAGCATCAGCACCGTGCCTGATAGCCTCGATGCCAATGTCTGCTGTTTTTGCGGGTGCGAGAAGTTCGATGGGGCGCATTAGTTGATGTCTTCAATATTGAATGGCGTTTCTTGATACACGTAGTAGTTCAGCCAGTTGGTGTAGAGCAGGTTGGCTGCAGCACGCCATCGGACGACGGGCGTTTGTGTGGGGTCATCTTGGGGGTAGTAGTTGAGGGGCAAGTTGATGGGTTTCCCCTTCTTCAAGTCGCGTTTGTACTCCCCGTCCAATGTCAGGGGGGAATATTCCAAGTGGCATGTGATGAAGAACTCTCTGCCGTTCCTTGCTTCCACGATGGTCACGCCGGCTTCCTTGCTGTCAGCAATGATGTGTAGCCCTGGCACTTTCTCTATATCCTTGCGATATACCTCGCAATGACGGCTATGAGGAGCATAGAATACATCGTCAAAACCACGAAAGATGGGCAGTTCGGGAGCCAGCATCTGATGCTCGAACACTCCGAAAATCTTGTTTGTTGTATTGTATTTGGGCACCCCATAGAAATGATACAAGCCTGCAAATGCCGCCCAACACACATAAATGGTGCTGGTCACGTGACTGTGTGCCCAATTAAATACCTCTTGCAACTCCTTCCAGTAGGTCACCTCCTCGTAGTTAATGAATTCCAACGGTGCGCCCGTCACGATGAGCCCGTCGTACTTCTCCTTCTTCATCTCCTCAAAGTTGCGGTAGAATGCCATCATGTGCTCGATGGGTGTATTCTTGCTTGTGTGAGACTTGATTTTCATGAACTCCACCCTGATTTGCAGCGCTGAATTTGAGAGAATGCGGATGAAATCCGTTTCCGTCGTGATTTTCAGCGGCATGAGGTTGAGCACAGCCAAGCGTAGCGGACGAATCTGTTGACTGTCCGCCCGCTTGTAACCCATCGTGAAGATATTTTCCCTTTTCAACTCGTCGATGGCAGGGAGTTGGTCGGGTAAGATTAAAGGCATTATTTATTTTTAATGTAATCAACAATCCAAGCGCCCACTTCCTTTGTGCCATACTTGGCACCACCTTCCACCTGAATTTCTGGGGTGCGTACATTCTGGTCGAGAGAAGCGTTCACAGCCTCACGGATGAGGGCACCTTCTTCCTTCAGGTCAAAGTATTCGTAAAGCATAGCGACAGACAGGATCTGTGCCAAGGGATTAGCAATGTTCAGTCCCTTAGCCTGTGGCCAACTGCCGTGGATAGGCTCAAACACAGGGGTGTGCTCACCAGTCGATGCAGATGGCAGCAAGCCCATAGAACCTGTGATGCAAGAACCCTCATCGGTCAAGATGTCGCCGAATGTGTTCTCCGTCACCATCACGTCGAAGAACTTAGGCTCCTGAATCATGCGCATGGAAGCGTTGTCCACATACATGAAGTCGGTGGTCACATCGGGATACTGTGGTGCCATTTCCTGAGCCACGGCACGCCACAGACGGCTCGATGCCAGCACGTTTGCCTTATCCACCACTGTCAGGTGCTTTCTGCGCTGACGGGCATACTGGTAAGCCACCTTCAAGATGCGCTCCACCTCTGCACGGCTGTAAGCGTTTGTGTCGTAAGCATAGTCGTTGCCCTCCTTCTTCTCGCCGAAGTACATGCCGCCTGTCAATTCGCGGATGCAGATGAAGTCGGCACCACGCACCAACTCATCCTTCAGTGGTGATTTGTGTACGAGGCAGTCGAAAGTCGTCACAGGACGTACGTTGGCAAACAAGCCCAACTTCTTTCGCATGGCCAGCAGTCCCTGCTCGGGGCGCACCTTTGCGTTCGGGTTGTTGTCAAATTTGGGGTCACCCACCGATGCAAACAACACAGCATCAGCATCCATGCAGGTCTGGAAGGTTTCTTCAGGGAATGGGTCGCCCACCTCGTCAATGGCGTGTGCGCCACAGATAGCCTCCTTGTAACTTACTTCATGTCCAAACTTCTCGGCAATGGCGTTGCATACAGCGACGCCTTGCTCCATAATCTCTGGTCCGATACCGTCACCGGCCAATACTGCAATTTTCAGTTTCATCGTTTTATTTAGTTAGGAGTTAGGAGTTAGGAGTTAGGAGTTAGGCTGACACTATGCGCTATCCGCATGGCAACTCCTAACTCCTCACTCCTGATTCCTCACTCAATTATAAATTCTTTCGTGCAGCACCTTATCTTCCATGAAACACGGGTGTACAGGGCCGTAGCCATGTCCGAACTCATATTCGGCACCCAGCGCAATCGCCTTGCTGATGAATTCCTCGCCTTTCTCCACCGCTTCATTCAGACTGTATCCCTTCGCTAAATAGGTGGCGATGGCAGATGAGAACGAGTCACCTGTGCCGTTCACGTTATGTGTGGCAATGCGGCGTTTCCGAAATTCCCTCACCTCGCCAGTCTCAGCATTGTAGAGGAAGTCCGACAGCATGTCTTGTGCTGGCATGCTACGTCCCGCCATCACTTGGCTCTCCATACTCTTCACAATGACGCTGTTGCCCCATTGTCCCAGTTCCTTGATGTCCTCACTGATGTTTGTGATTTTCCGTTTCAGCAACACCTCCGCCTCACGGAAATTCGGGGTGATGAGCGTTGCTATCGGGAAAAGTTTCTCCTTGTAGGCATCGATGCTCTCATTGCTCACCAGTTGTACACCATTGCTGTCCACAATCACAGGGTCAATCACCTTCTTCACCTTCGGGTACCGTTTCAGCAACTCTGCCACTCCGTCGATAATTTCAGCCGTGGGCAGCACCCCCGTCTTGATGCACTGCGCACCCACATCGCCCAGAAACGACTCCGCTTGGCTCACCACCAGTTCTGCTGGCAGTGGGGTCACACTTTTCACCTTCCGGGTGTCCTCATCCACAATGCCCGTCAGCGCACAAGCCGCATAGCCACCACAAGCCGTAATCGCTTTGATGTCAGCCTGCATGCCCGCACTGCCCAAGGGTTCGCTGCCCGCTATCAGAAACACGATGTTAAGTTGCTTCTTCATGTACCTTATTATAATTGGGTGCAAAGTTACGACTTTTCATCGTATAAGTAGCGTTTTTTTCTTCTTTTTCTTGTCTTACTCCCCAAACTTATGACTTTTCAGCCTCAGTTTTTTATGCATCGGCAAAGACCTTCCCGTCTTCGAGCGTGATCTGTAGTTGGGTGTATTCGCAGTGGAAATCGTTTTTCAGGCGGTTCAGATAGCGGGCACTTTCCCACTTACACATCGGCAGGTCGTGCAACAGATAGTTGCCGCAAGTCTGAGGTTCCGTAGCAGGCACCTTGTCTTGTGTGAGAATCCATTCGAGACATTCGATGGTCAAACGTCTCATGTCCTCTACTGAGTAGGTTCCTGTCATGATGATATACATGCCCGTGAGGCAACCCATCGGACCCACATACACCACATCCTCCTTCGCTTCCGAATTGCGGAACCATGTCGCCATCAGGTGTTCCAGGCTGTGCATGGCAGCAGGTGCCACAGCAGGCTCTTGGTTAGGCTCTGTGATGCGCAGGTCGAACGTCGTAAACCCTTTATCTTCGCGTGAGACATAAATGCCCGGCTTCAGATGGGTGTGGTCGATGGTAAAACTTTGTATTACTTCCATAATGTTTATGTTGAAAATATAATGTATCTATTTAAAAAGCGAAAAAGCGCTAATCTCACGACTATCGCTTTTCTGTTCTCAATAAGTATTAATTTTTTTTAAGGTAAAAAGATTGTTTTTAGGATGTTGCAAAGGTACGGACTTTTGCCCCTCTTCACAAACAAAAAAACATGTTTCTTAACATCTGTGTTCGGACACAGCCCCTTTTTTAGCACTTTTTTGTTAAAATAATGCTTTTAGCCTATATGAGAAACTATAAAGTTGAGAGTTCTTTGTGAGGGTGGTGGAATGCTTCATTTAGGATGAAACATCCTCTGTTGTCGTTCTTACAGCGCGAAATATTTCACGCTGTAAGAACGAAATATTATGCGCTGGGTGCGCGAAATGCCAAGCGCACCGTGCCGACGTAGGGAAGCCGTTGGTAAATGAAAAAGAGGTCTAAAAGTGGGTTCAGATGTTCATTTTGGCCAAATAGTTGTTATAATTTATTAAATATGTGATATATTTTATTGTGAGAAACGGATTTATGTGTAACTTTGCACCGTTTTTTAAGGTATTATATTTAAATAAGAAATGTCTGTGAAAATGAAAGGCAGAAAGGTATTGCTGAGTCTTGGAATGCTGTTGGCATGTGCTTTAGGCATGAAGGCTCAGGAAGTGAATGGCGGAACGGTCGGCACGATGAACCTGACACTGGCGAAAGCGATAGAGATAGCATTGGCAGAGAACCCCACCATTCATGTAGCCGATAAGGAAATCGAATTGAAAAAGATTGCAGACACAGAGGCATGGCAGAGTCTGTTGCCTTCGGTGGATGCTACATTGTCATTAACGGATAACATTCTGGTGGCAGAAATGGTGACGGGAATGGGTAAGTTCAAGATGGGTGTGGATGGCACACTGACTGCAGTGGGCAATGTCACGCTGAGTTTGCCCGTGTTTGCCCCTGCTGTGTATCAGAACATGAAACTGACCAAGGAGGACATCCTGTTGGCTCAGGAGAAAGCACGCGGTAGTCGTCTCGACCTCATCAACCATGTGACGAAGGCGTATTATGGCGCACTCTTGTCAAGCGACAGTTATGAAGTGATGAAGCGCAGTTACGGTGTGGCAAAGGAGAACTTTGACATCGTGAACGAGAAGTACAAGGTGGGCAGAGTGAGCGAGTATGACAAAATCAGTGCAGAGGTGCAGGCACGTAACATGAATGCCTCGATGGTGAGTGCGCAGACGGGTAAGACGTTGGCGCTGCTGCAACTGAAGGTGCTGATGGGTGTGACGGCTGATGTGGACATCGCGATAGACGACTCACTGAAGGCTTACGAGAGTTGGTTGAGATTGGCGGATGCAGAAACTTTGGATTCAGAGTTGGACAACAACTCTTCCATTCGTCAACTGAACTACAATATGACGTTGTTGGAGCGTAGCCAGAAGTTGATTCGCACTGGGTTCATGCCTACCGTGGCATTGCAGTTGACGGGTCAGTATCAGAGTTATGCCAACAACAACTGGAACGTGTTCAACTATCATTTTTCACCCAGTTCGACTCTCTCGATTGCAGTGAGCATCCCCATTTTCCATGCAAGCAACTGGACAAAACTGAAGAGTAATAAGTTGCAGATTGCACAGTTGGAAGACAGCCGCCTCAATGCGCGCCGTCAGTTGTCGTTGGCTGCTGAGAGTTACAAGCAGAACATGGCCAGTTCGATGGCACAGGTGACAAGCAATGCCGAGGCTGTGAAGCAAGCCGAGAAGGCTGTGATGATTGCAGGCAAACGCTATGAAGTGGGACGTGGCACCATCCTCGAACTGAACCAGAGCGAAACCGCAAAAACACAAGCAGAACTGACCTATGTGCAGAGCATCTATGATTATTTGAAGAACAAGGCCGATTTGGATTATACGCTGGGTCGGGAAAATTATTTGAAATAAACAGGAAATATGAAATACGTAAAGACTTTATCGCTTGCCGCTCTTGCCCTCTTGGTTGTAGCCTGCAAGAGCGAAGACAAGGCTGGTGCAGCCCAGCAGACTAAACCGCAGGTGAAAATCGCTAAAGTGACGAGCGAGGACATCCCGCAAACTGAGACCTACACTGCAACGGTGGAGAGCGACTTGAAGAACAACATCGCGCCCAACACCCCTTACCGTATTGAGAGAATCTATGTGGATGTGGGTGACCACGTGCGCAAGGGACAGGTGCTCGTGCAGTTGGATGCCAGCAACTTGCAGCAATTGAAGTTGCAGGTGGAGAACCAGAAGATTGAGTTCAACCGTACTTCCCAACTTTATCAGGTGGGTGGTGCCAGCAAGGCTGAGTATGACAATGCGAAGTTGCAGTTGGACGTGCTTTCCACGCAGTTGAGACAATTGATGCAGAACACGCAGTTGGTGTCGCCCATCAGTGGTGTGGTGACAGCCCGCAACTATGACGATGGCGATATGTATGGCAATGGTCAGCCCGTGCTGACTGTGGAGCAGACCAATCCTGTGAAGGTGATTGTCAACATCTCGGAAGTCTATTACAAGCAAGTGTTTAAGGGTATGCCTGTCGATATCCAGTTGGATGCCTATGAGGGTGAGACCTTCTATGGAAAGGTGACCATTGTGTATCCTTCGGTTGACCAATCGACTCACACATTCCCTGTGGAGGTGACCATCAACAACTCTGAGCAGAAAGTCCGCCCTGGCATGTTTGCACGTGCTACAGTGAACTTCGGCGACAAGAACCACGTGCTGGTGCCTGATGAGGCATTGGTGAAGCAGATTGGTGCTGGCGACCGCTATGTATATGTATATAAGGGCGGAAAGGTTTCCTACAACAAAGTGGAACTGGGTAAGCACATCGGCGAGAAGTATGAGATTATCAGTGGCGTAAATCCAGGTGACGACGTGGTAATTGCAGGTCAAAGTCGCTTGGCGAATGGCAAGGAAGTGGAAGTAGTGAAATAATGTACCATTCGACAATTGACAATTTACAATTTGCCATGTGGTGAGTAGGTTCATTGTAAGGAGCGTCAAATTGTAAAAATGGTAAATTGTAAATGACAAAATTGTAAATGAATCTATGAGTCTATACGAAGGTGCGGTCAAACGACCGATTATGACCAGTCTCTGCTTTGCGGCAGTGATTATCTTGGGTCTCTTTTCGCTGATCAAGTTGCCTATTGACTTGTATCCGGATATCGATACGAACACCATCATGGTGATGACGTACTATACAGGAGCCAGTGCGGAAGATATTGAGAACAACGTGACCCGTCCGTTGGAGAACACGCTCAACTCGGTGGAGCACATCAAGCACGTGACGAGTAACAGCCGTGAGAATGTGTCTGTCATCACGCTTGAGTTTGAATATGGTTATGATATTGATGCCTTGACGAACAACGTGCGAGACAAGTTGGACATGGTGTCGAATTCTCTGCCAGACGATGCGCAGACTCCTATCTTGTTCAAGTTCTCAACCGACATGATTCCTATCTTGTTGATGTCTGTGCAGGCAGAGGAGTCGCAGCAGGCACTTTACAAGATACTTGACGATAACGTGGCAAACCCCTTGGCACGTATCGACGGTGTGGGTACGGTGAGTATCGTCGGTGCTCCACAGCGTGAAATCAACATCTACATGGATCCTCAGAAGATGGAGGCTTACCATTTGAGTCCAACTCAGGTGGCAAGTGCCATTTCTGCAGAGAACCACAACGTGACGAACGGTACAGTCGATGTAGGTACACAGACTTATGTGGTGCGTGTGGAGGGTGAGTTTGATGACCCAAAGCAGATGCTCGATGTGATTGTCGGTTCTCAAAACGGTGTGAATGTCTATCTGCGTGATGTGGCACGAATCGTCGATAATGTGGAGGAACGTGCCCAACGCACTTTCACCAATGGCGTGCAAGGTGCCATTGTGGTTGTCCAGAAGCAGAGCGGTGCCAACTCCGTGGAAATCTCCAATAAGGTGATGGACATGATGCCTACATTGCAGCAGAATCTGCCTTCCGACGTGAAGTTGGGCATCATCGTCAACACATCCGACAATATCTTGAATACCATCGGCACGTTGGAAGAGACGATTGCCTATGCCATGTTGTTCGTGGCACTCGTGGTGTTCATCTTCTTGGGTAGATGGCGTGCCACAACTATCATCGTCATCACCATCCCAATGTCGTTGATCGCCTCGTTCATCTATCTGTATGCAACAGGTGGTTCGCTCAACATGATTTCATTGTCGTGTCTTTCCATCGCTATCGGTAACGTCGTCGATGATGCCATTGTGGTGTTGGAAAACGTCACGACCCATATAGAACGAGGGTCCGACCCGAAACAGGCGGCTATCCATGCAACCAACGAGGTGGCTATCTCCGTGATTGCCTCCACACTGACCATGATTGCCGTGTTCTTCCCATTGACCATGGTGACGGGTATGTCAGGTGTGCTCTTCAAGCAGTTGGGATGGATGATGTGTATCATCATGACCATCTCCACCACCAGCGCCCTTTCGTTCACCCCAATGCTCTGTTCGCAGATGCTTCGTCTGAAGAAAAAGCAGAACAAACTCTTCAAGAAACTGTATGGACCTATCGGCAACGCGTTGGACAAACTGGATGCTTGGTATGAGCGGCGCATCAACTGGTCCGTACGTCATCGTTGGACCATCATCACGGGGTGTATAGTGCTGTTCGTGCTCAGTTTCGGTATAGCCGCTTTAGTGGGAATCAAGAGTGAGTTCTTCCCAGCCAACGACTCGGGTCGTATCGGTGTGACCCTCCAGTTGCCTATCGGTACCCGTGTGGAGAAGGCTGAGGCATTGGCTAAATCGCTGGTGGAGAAATGGCAGCAGCGTTATGGCAAGGATTTGCAGTCTTGTAACTTCACGGTGGGTCAGGCAGGTGATGCCAACACCTTCTCGTCATTGTCAGACAATGGTTCTCACATCATTTCCTATAATATCATGATGGTGCCGTCGAACAAGCGTGAGAAAGGCTTGGCGACCATTTGTGATGAGATGCGTGCCGACTTGAAGGAAATTCCAGAATTAGCAAAATACATGGTGAACCTCGGTGGTAACCAAGGTGGCCGTGGCATGGGTGGTCAGTCAACTGCCACTTTCGAAATCTATGGCTACGACATGGATTCCACTTATCAGGTGGCAGAACGTTTGGCGAACAAGTTCCGTGCCAATGAGATGATTACACAGGTGAACATCTCCCGTTCCGACTATCAGCCAGAGATTGTGGTCAATTTCGACCGTGACAAACTGGCTCAACAGGGCATCGGTTTGGCAACAGCAGCCAATGCAGTCCGTTCTCTCATTTATGGTTCGGTGATGAGCCGTTATCGTGAGGATGGTGAGGAGTACGACATCAAGGTACGCTATGAACCGACTGCCCGCCGTTCTATGGAAGACATCGAGAACATGGTCATTCCGAATGCGAGAGGGGAGAATGTGCGTATCCGCGACATCGCCACTGTCAGCGAGAGTTCCATCCCTCCAACCATCGAGCGTAAGGACCGTCAGCGTATCGTTACGGTAAGTGCCGTGTTGGCAGATGGTTATGCCCTCTCCGATGGTGTGGAACTCGGTGAATCCTTCTATCCCGACTTGAACATCCCCGCGGGTGTGATGGTGCAGGTGGCAGGTTCGTATGAAGACCAGCAAGACTCCAACCGTGACCTCGGAACATTGGGTATCCTCATCATCATTTTGGTGTTCATCGTGATGGCAGCCCAATTCGAATCCATGACCTACCCATTCATCATCATCCTCTCCGTGCCGTTTGCGGCATCAGGTGTCATCCTTGCCTTGATGCTCACAGGCACCAGCCTTAACATCATGTCCATGCTGGGAGGTATCATGCTGATTGGTATTGTGGTGAAGAACGGTATTGTGCTTATTGACTACACACAGTTGTTGCGCGAACGTGGCATCGGATTGATTCGTTCGGCTGTCATGGCAGCACGTTCACGTCTCCGTCCTATCTTGATGACCACGCTGACCACCATTCTCGGTATGTTGCCAATGGCAGTGAACCAAGGTGTGGGTGCTGAGATGTGGCGTCCGTTGGGTATCTCTGTCATTGGTGGTTTGACGGTGTCAACCATCCTGACTTTGATTTATGTGCCTTCCATGTTCTGTGTCTTTGGTGCCGTAGGTATCAATCGCCGTCGTCGCCAGATGAAAGAGAAGCGCGAACTTGAGGCATACTGGAAGGAACATCAGGCAGAAGAGATGCTTTCCACCACGCGTGTCAGTGTGATGGAGAAGAATGCCCAGCGAGCCATGAATAGTTTCCGTCTCGATGAGGAATGAAAATAAATTGCAGATAAGATTATGAAGACAGTATTTATTGCATACGACCAGGCACATCAGGAGAATGTGATGGAAGCCTTGAATGATAGCAACGTGCGTGGCTACACCATCCTCGAACAGGCGGGTGGCCGTGGCACTAAGGGAGGTGACCCTCATCTGGGCACTCATGCGTGGCCTTCCATGAACAGTGCCATCCTTTCTGTCATGGAAGATGCCAAAGTGGAGCCTCTGCTCAAGCGTCTCAAGCGTTACGATGAAGACAATCCTATGCTGGGACTTCGTGCCTTTGTGTGGAATTGCGAGCAGAGCATCTGACATTCTTGTCATTACAAAGATCTCAAAGAAAAAGTGGGGCGCACCTCGTTGGTGTGTCCCACTTCTTTACTCCTCTAACTTCTCCCCAAAATTCAACTTCCGATGTTGAGTGAAAAGTCTTATTATCACGTCAGTTCGGTATAAAAGAAATTTGCTTTATTGCGGCGCCAACGACGCAACCTCTTATACCGAATTCACGGTATTATCGGATGTTCACCTCGAAGATGTCCACGCAGTTGCCGCCACCATTGCTGCGACCTTGTGAAGTCGTGAACACATATTTTCCGTTGAGTGACACTTCCAGCCCCACAGGATAGCTGTCAATAGACATGGAAGTGACCACTTGGAAACGCTTTGTATCCACCACATAGAGCGTGGAGCTGGCATTGCAGGCAGCATAGATGTAGCGACCGTCAGGCGAGAACTCGATGGTGCGTGCTCCGTTGCCCACCTTGCAGTTTTCCCATCCTGACAGGGTTGTGGTTTTCGTGCTTGACGCCTTGAGGGCGGGAATGGCAGCAAGGAACTGTGTGAGCGGCATACGCTGGATATAGCCATCGCGGTTGATGCTCAGATACACGTAGCCGTCACGAATGAGCAGGTGGCGCAAGTTATACATATTACCCATGACGCGTCCCAAATATTCCATCTTCTCAAGGTCCACCACAGCGATGCCGTTGTTGCCAGCCATACAACCCACCAGCAGGTAGTGGTTGTCGGGGGTAAACGCTGTGCCACGCAGACAATAGCCGCTATCGTCATCACGGTCCACCTGCTTGGTCATGCTGAAGTTCAGTTTCAGTTTCTGGTCAATCACAGCCAGATAGGTGTAGTGCCAGTCAAATGGGTTCTCGCTCTCGATGTTGATGATGCCCACCGTATTGTCACCCCATTGCGTGATGGCAACCAGTTTTCCGTCAGGCGAGGTAGCAATCATCTTGGGCAGAGGACCCGTATCCATCAGTCGGATGATGCTGTCCGACTTCGTGTCGATGATGGCGACGGCAGAAGGGTCTTGGGCGTTGATGTCATAGTCACGGCGATAGTAAGGCACCCACAGATACTTTCCTCCATGCGTGAAGCAACTCTCCACAGGTTTGCCGTAGAAAGCTCCCCAACCTCCGAAAGGGGAGGCTGGATGTTTCGCATCGGGCAGGTAGTGGGTGAACTTATAGAAAGGTTTGAAGTCATTGCCCAACAGCACTGTGTCTGCATCAGTGAAGTCATGACGGATCACCTTCATCTTCTCGTTTGTCTTGAAGTCGTACACGATGGTGGTGGCACCCTCCAGCGAATTCACATAATATTTTGTGGCATTCGGATGCATATTCACCGATTTAGGCGAATTGATGTCCTTGTCTGCCGTTGCCGTCTCCGTTGGCGCATAATACTGCTTCTTGCCAATCAGCTTGATGCTGAACGTGCTGTCACTGCTGTAGGCGGTTGTGCCAATGGGAGGGTGTACAATCTTGGCAACCTGAGCGAAGGAACCTGACACTGACAAACTAAAAACTAAAAGTGAAAGTATCCTTTTCATTATTCATATTTTGATTTCAAATCCATTATTTGTATGTTACTTTGAAGATGTCCACAGCATTGCCGCCACCTTTGCCTGAATGCCCCTGTGCAGTGGTGAACACATACTTGCCATCCTTCGACACATCCAGCCCCACAGGGTAACTGTCCGCAGGGATGCTCGTGAGCACTTTCATCGTGTTGGCATCCACCACATAGAGTGCGCTGGCATTGTTGCAGGCAGCAAAGATATACTTGCCCGAAGGTGACAGTTCGATGGTGCGGGCACCGCTGCCCACCTTGCAGTTCTGCCACCCCGTCACCGTCACACGCTTGTTCTGCATCTTCGGAATGGCATCCAGAATTGTCTTCAGCGCAATCTTCTGCACATAACCAGCCGTGTTGATGCTCAGGTACAGATAGCCATTCTTCAGCACCAAATGGCGCACATTCGCCATCATGCCCTGCAAACGTCCCAGATACTCCGACTTCTGCAAGTCAATCACAGCGATGCCGCCGCCACCACCCATGCAGCCCACCAGCAGGTAGTGGTTGTCAGGCGTGAACACCGTGCCGCGCAGCGCATAACCGCTGCCCGAATCGCGGTTCACCGAGTGGGTGAGGCTATAGTTCAGTTTCAACTGATAATCCACGATGTGGCACGCCTTGTGTTTCCATTGCTTCGGATCTGTGCTGCTGATGTCAATGATGCCCACCGTGTTGTTTCCCCAATGCGAAATGGCCACATACTTACCGTCAGGCGAGGTGGCAATCATCTTAGGCAGTGGTCCTGTCTCCATCAGTCGGATAATCTTGTCCGTCTGTGTGTCGATGATGGCAACCGCAGAAGGGTCTTGTGCGTTGATGTCGTAAGAGCGGCGGTAGTAGGGCACCCACAGATACCTTCCGCCATGCGAGAAAGTGCTCTCCACAGGCTTGCCGTAGAAAGTGTTCAGGTGGTTGTTCTGATAATGCGTGAAAGGATAAAGTCCAGAAGGCTTGCTCCACAAGTGGGCATCCTTCGTATGGTCAAACTGATGCTTGATGACAGCCAGCTTCTTGAAAGTCTGGAAGTCATACACAACTGTTGTGGCACCCTCCAGCGAATTCACGTAGAATTTCTTGCCGTTGGGATGCACATTCACCGATTTGGGCGAATTGATGTCGGGGTCAGCCGTGGTCTTGTCGCCAGGGGCGTAAAACTGCTTTTTGCCGATGAGTTCGATACTGATGCGCCCATCAGCAGATTGTGCCGTCTTGCCAATCTTGGGACGCACCAACTGTGCCTGTGCCAACAGCGGCAAAAGGACTGAATAGATAAAGAGTAACTGTCTGAGTCTCATTTTTTCTTTTTTTAATGGAAACGATGTGCAAAGGTAGAGAAAAAATCCGTACCTTTGCATATCTTTTTCATTAAAAATTCAACTATATGTTTCGATATATCCTCATGTCCATGCTTTTTCTGTGCAGCATGGTCTGTCATGCACAAGACACCAGCAAAGCCTACCGCAACACCGTGGCGGGCAGTTACAACTTCTGGTTCTACCGTCCTGACGAGGATGAGAGCGACGGTGTGCATCGTCCTCTGCTCATCTTCCTTCATGGCGCCAGTCTTTGTGGTACCGACTTGAACAAGGTGAAGAAATATGGTCCCATGGAAGCCCTCAAACGAGGACGCGCCATCGACTGCTACGTGCTGGCACCCCAAAACCCAGGTGGTTCATGGAATCCGCAGAAAATCATGAAACTCGTTGAGTGGGCAGAGAAGAACTTTAATGTGGATAGCACCCGGATTTACTGCTATGGCATGAGCCTTGGCGGTTATGGCACCCTCGACATGTGTGCCACCTATCCTGACCGCATTGCCGCAGGCATGGCAATGTGTGGTGGAGCCACCGTGAAAGACCTCAGCGGGCTTTCTCGCATTCCAATGTGGATTGTGCATGGCACTGCCGATACAGCCGTACCCGTTTCCGCTTCCGACAGGGTGGTGGAAGCCATCAAGAAGACAGGTGACGACTCACGTCTTATCTACACCCGCATGCCCGGCATCAATCATGGTCGTCTGGCACGCCTCTTTTACTGCTACCAGACCTACGACTGGATGTTCTCTCATTCTCTCAATGACGAAAACCGTCCCATCAACCGTGACTTCGAAATCACCCCCCAACTCCTCCAAAACGCTTATCATGACCTGGGTCGCAATGCCAATTTCGCCACTTACGACTAAATCTGTTTAGAGTTTAGAGTTTAGGGTTTAGAGTTTAGGGTCTAGGGGTTAGAGTTTAGGGCAAGATCGCCCAGTGCGTGGGCTGGCAGAGTATAGACTTTTAACTCCTGAGCGGAGCGATAACTCCTTATAACTCCTTTAATTCCAACGAAATAAAACACACGAAACATAAAAACACTAATCCAAAACAAATATGAAGAAAAAGACACTGTCACTTTTAATTTTTAGTTTTTCAGTTTTAACTTCTTTTGCGCAGACAGCCAAGGAAGAAATCTATGCCGACATTCTCAAGTCAGGTTCCAATCACATGGCGTATCAGGTGCCTACCACACCGCTCACCAAGGCTCCAAAGGGGTATGAACCCTTCTATATGTCCCACTATGGGCGTCATGGTTCCCGTTGGCTCATCAACGACAACGACTACCTGAACGTCATTCGTGTTTTCCGCCGTGCCAAAGAGCAGAACGTGCTCACGCCCCTCGGACTTGAAGCCTACCAGAAACTGGAACGCTTCTATCCCACCACCAAGGGAAGACTGGGCGAACTCTCCGACATCGGTGAGCAGCAGCACCACGGCATAGGTCGTCGCATGACCGAGCATTTCCCCGAAATCTTCAGCGGTAAGGATGCCGAGGTCGATGCCCGCAGCACCGTGGTCGTCCGTTGCATCCTCAGCATGACTGCCGAGTGTGAGGAACTCACCGCCTTCAATCCCCAAATGAAGATGCACAACGACGTGAGCGAGTCTTACCAGTACTACCTCAACCACCAGTTCAGCCAACGTCTCAAGGATGCCAGCCGTGACCGTAGTGCCATTGTCAATAGTTATGCTAAGAAGTATGTTCACCCCGAACGCTTCTGCCGTGCTCTTTTTACCGACGAAAGTTTCTGGACAGACGAGGATTTCCGTCCACGTTCCTTCATGCGTAATGTTTTTGGTGTGGTTACCAACATGCAGAGTCATGGCAATGGCGAGGACATGTGGAACCTCTTCACCACCGAAGAGTGCTACGACCTCTGGAAAGTCGTCAACATCGACTGGTATCTCGGTTATGGGCCTGCTCCACAGACTGGCAGCATCATGCAGTTCAATCAAGCCGACCTGCTCCACAACATCATCGAGACCACCGACACGGTCATGGCAAGCAAGACTTTCAAGAATGGTGCCACGCTCCGTTTCGGACACGAAGTGTGCGTCATGCCTCTCGCTTGTCTGCTGGAACTCGACAGTTGCGGACGTCAAGTGCAAGACCTCGACCACCTCGAAGACTACTGGGTCAACTATCGCATCTATCCCATGGCATGCAACATCCAACTCGTCTTCTACCGTCCCAAAAAGCAGAAGGACGCTCCTGTCCTCGTCAAAGCCCTGCTCAACGAGAAGGAAGCCACCCTTCCCATTCCGACCGACCAATATCCCTACTATAAGTGGGATGACCTCCGTGCCTACTACGTGAAGAAACTGAAAGAGTTCGAGAGGTAGTGAGATTCTAAGTGAAAAGTGAAGAGTGAAAAATCTAAGTTACCTTTGCAATCTGGGCACCAACATCCCGTATGGCAGGTAACTTAGATTTTTCACTCTTCACTTTCAATACTCAAAAGTGCTCTTTCCCTCCTTATCGACAAATCCGTATCTGCCGTTCTGCTTGTCCTGCACCATCGCAAGACCCTCTGAGAAAGGCGTGTAGGCATAATACTTGCAAGGAACGATGGTCTTGCCCGTATTGTCGATGAAGCCCATGTGGTGTTCACCGTCATTCACGAGCCATGCACCCTCACTGTAGTCTTCAGCGTACTTATACTTCTCGTCCAACTCAAACACCTCCTTGCCCGTCTTGTCGATGAAGTAAGTCCGATTGGGGGCAATCACCTTCGCAATGCCATCGTGGAACTCACTGCCATAACCATTCTCCATCTTGATGACCATCTTGCCCGTCTTGTCGATGTAGCCCGACTGCCATTCGTCATTGCCCAATCTCTCCGTTACCATTGCCAGACCTTCAGAGAAGTTCGCCTCGCCTGTGTACACACCTGGGAAAGCGCGTTTGCCCGTCTTGTCAATGAATCCGAACCACTCATGCTCTTCGTCCACAATCACGGCACACAGACCTTCGTGGAAATCAGTCGGCTGGCGTTCTGCAGGCCATTCATACTGGCAAGGCACCACCAGTTCGCCCTTCGTGTTGATGAAGCCAATCCTGCCATCCTCCTTCGTCACCCAGCACATGCCATCGCTGAAATCACCCGTATATTCATACGCAAACGGAATCACCACCTTGCCCGTCTTGTCGATGAAGCCAATCTTACCAGCCTTGTCAGGACCCACATCCTCGCGGTTGCTGCACAGCCCGTCATAGAAACGTCCGAAACTCTTCGTGCGGAACAGTTCCTTGCCCTTCGGATCCATGTAGATGACATCATCACCCTTGAACACGGCGACCACATCATCGCAGAACACCTGTGTGGGGGAGTCATATTCAAACGGAATCACCACGTTGCCCTTCTTGTCGATGTAGCCCACCTTGCCATTCTTCTTCACACCAGCCAAGCCAGAACGGAAAGACGTCAGGTCCTCACATCCCTCAATGGCTTTGGCTATCGCCTCGAGGTCGTAGGCAGATTCATCCACAGCCTCAGCCTCCACAGCCGTGCTGTCAGCCGTTTCACCCTCAGCACCTGGTGCATTCTTGGTTCCACATCCAGTTGTCACAAGAGCCAGCGTCAGCAGCCCCGTCGTTACCATAAAAGTCAATTTTTTCATTTGTCCTCTTTTTCGATTAGTTGCCCATAACGGTTTGTAGTAAAAGTTGTTGCAAAAGTACGAAACTTTCCTGAACCCTCCAAACAGAAACGTGATTTTCTTATTTCGCTGCAAAGTTACGGCACAGAAAAAGCGATGTCAAGTCTTGCGCCACTTTTTTTGCTTTTCCCCTCATTTTTTTTGCCGTGATGAAACGTCAAGGCAAAAGACAGCCATCGTATGCCCATACACACATCTGCCATCAGCGGTTCGACACCTCCATCCTTCGCCATGCCGCTCCGCCATCGAAGGTTAACTGGTTAACTGGTTAATTGGTTAATTTTCTCTTTCGAAGTGCGTTCTCCTTATTTATATAATATATATTCAACTTTCGCAAGTTTTAGTTTATTGGAGTTAAAGGAGTTAAAAGGAGTTATCGCTCCGCTCAGGAGTTAAAAGCCGATACTCTGCCAGCAGCATGACATTTGG
>Ga0256405_10004937_pt1 | contig 23997 bp, 24 predicted proteins | sample RumenRJG_02DNA_FD_189096 | JGI IMG/M metagenome (GOLD analysis project Ga0256405, IMG submission 189096) | Bovine rumen microbial communities from Lethbridge, Alberta, Canada - RJG_02 | ecosystem: Host-associated > Mammals > Digestive system > Stomach > Rumen | place: Canada: Alberta... | reverse complement strand
TGCAATTTACTACCCCTTAAGTGCAAAAATAACCTCTGATATTATAAATTCTGCCTATAGAAATCTAAATTTTATAAAATCAATACAAATAAATGAATATTTTTTAATTTTTATATTTGAAAAGTCTTCTGAAAAATAGTTTAAAAGAGTTAATCATAAATTCTTTAACATCTTTAATACTAAGCTTTGATTTACCTTTAACTCTGTCTATAAAGTTTATTGGTATTTCAAAAGTTTTAGCGCCTACATTTACGCATTCGTAAAGAATGTTCATTTGAAACGCATAACCGTTTACATCAAGATTATCCAAATCAATTTTGTTTAAAATATCAACTCTTATTGCCCTAAAACCTGATGTACAATCCTTAACTTGCATCAGACCTGCAATAAAACGAGCAAAAATATTCCCATACTTGCTGTTTAGCTTTCGGATTAACGCCCAATTTTCAGGTATAGAACCGCCTTTTATATATCTTGAGCCTATAACAAAATCGTAACCCTCATTAATAGGCGGTAAAAGCTCTTTCAACTTTTCAGGGGTGTGTGAAAAATCAGAATCCATCTCAACTAAAATATCAGGGTTAAGATTTTGGATAGCGTATTTAAAACCTGCTTTATATGCATTTCCTAATCCTCTTGTATTATTTTCAAGAAGATAAATTTTATCATTTGCTCGTTGAAGTCTTTTAACAATATCAGCCGTACCGTCAGGGGAATTATCATCAACAATAAGCGTATTAATATTAAAATCGTTAATTTCATTAATAACTTTATAAACAGCATTTAAAAATTCTTCAATATTTTCAGCTTCGTTGTAGGTTGGTAAAACAATAGTAACGTTCATAAAACTCCTTATAAATGCAGAGCAACCCGTAAGCCGTGTTCTGTTTTAGATAATCATCTGTCTGGGAATGTGATTACTCACAAACTCTAGCGATTTGTCTGAAGTGGGCGGACAGCCTTTAAAACCTCCAATTTAATCTTGCATTCGGTCGGGGTTTACCTAGCCAATAGCTCCCGTTATTGCTGGTGAAGCTCTTAACTCACCGTTGCACCATCGCCTGTGATATAAAATCCATCGGCAGTATTTTTCCTGTGGCACTATCCACCGGCTCACACCGTCCGGAGTTTCTCCGGCGACCTGTCCTTGAATGCACGGACTTTCCTCACATTTCTGCGCGATTATCCGATTACTCTGCATTTGAATTATAACACAAATACAACGTCAACAAAATGATTTAAAATGTAATATTTTACTAAATAAATATCTATGATACAATTTAGAAAAAGGAGGATTATATGGCAAAAGATTCAAGTTTCGATATTGTATCCGAATACGATAAACAAGAATTGGTCAACGCAATTGACCAAACAAAAAGAGACATTACATCCCGTTTTGATTTAAAAAATTCTAAATCAGACATTATTTTAGAGGCTGATAAATGTGTTACAATTACAACAGAGGATGAAACGAAATTAAGAAATATTTATGATATATTGCAATCAAAACTCGTAAAAAGAGGTTTAAGCATAAAAATTTTAGATCCTCAAAAAGTTGAAGATGCACTTGGCGGAGCAGTCAGACAAGTTTACAACCTAAGAAAAGGTCTGACACAAGAACTTGCTAAAAAAATTACAACCGACATAAAAGATTCAAAAATCAAAGTTCAAGCATCAATTCAAGGCGACCAAGTAAGAGTTACAGGCAAAAGTAAAGACGATTTACAAGCCGTAATCGCATTATTAAGAGAAAATGCCGATAAATACGATTATCCGTTGCAATTCCAAAATTACAGATAAGAGGTTAATGTGGGAATAATTGAGACATTAAAAGGAAAGGTTATAGTATCGTGTCAAGCTATGCCAAGTGAGCCTATGCACAGAGCTGAAGCAATGGCAGCGATGATGAAATCTGTTCTCAATGGTGGAGCTGGCGGTTTACGTGTAGCCGGAGTAAGGGATGTTATAATAGCTAAAAAAATATCTGATGTACCTGTTATAGGACTAACTAAACCTGAAACAATACCTCCTAATTGGAAAGAAATTGTATATATAACTCCGTCATTAAAACACGTTAATTTGCTTATAAAGGCTGGTGCGGATGTTATAGCCTTTGACGGTACATCCAGAGAACATGAAAATTGTACGGTAGAAGAAATTATACAATTGATAAAAATTAAAAAGAAAATATCTATGGCTGATATTTCAACAGTCGACGAGGGCGTTAATTGTGAAAAGCTTGGTGTTGATATGGTTTCAACAACACTTGCTGGATATACCCAATATTCACCGCTTAAAAATAACGGCCCTGATTTTGAATTACTTGAAGAACTTGTTAAAAATGTAAAAGTTCCGGTGATTTTAGAAGGTCGTATTTGGTCGCCTGATGAAGTAGATAAAGCGTTCTCGCTGGGCGCACATTGTGTAGTAATAGGTTCAGCTATTACAAGACCTCAGTTAATTACAAAAAGATTTGTGTCAAGAAAGGAAAAATAATGAAAGCACTTGCAATTGATGTTGGCGGTACAAAAATTTATAATGCAGTAATAAATGAAAAAGGTGAAATAGTATCTGAAATAGAAAAACATTCCACACCAAAAGATTTGGAAGAAATAAAGAAACTTTTTAAATCAATTATTGAAAAATATGAAAATGAAATTGACGTTGTAGGTTTTTCAACGGCGGGAGCAGTAAATAATGAAAATACAAGAGTTATAAGTTCAACAGGAAATCTTGTAGATGGTTATAAAACAATAGAATTTAATAAATTATCAAATAAGAAAGTATTTGTTGAGAATGATGCAAATTGTGCAGCCTGGGCAGAACATATTTTAGGTGCATCAAAAGGAATGGCAAATTCTGTAATGCTTACACTTGGAACAGGTGTTGGCGGCGGAATAATTGTAGACAACAAAATGCTTAAAGGTAAATCAGGTGCTGCCGGAGAAATGCATTTCAAAATGTATCCAGACAAACGCAGAGCTTGTACTTGCGGAAGTTATGACTGTTTTGAAGCCTATGCATCAGGTACAGGTTTAAAGAAAACAGCCGAAGATATGTTAAATAATCCAAATGCAACAACTTATGACGTAATTGACGGTATAAAAGCAGGTGATGAAAAAATGACAGCTATTTTTAACAAATGGCAAGATGATATTTTAGCAGGTATTATCGGACTTGCAAACTTATTTGACCCTGATTGCTTTGTTTTATCCGGTTCTATGGCAGAATTTGTTGATACAGATTATCTGGAAAAAGGTGTTAATTCTCAAATTATAACAATGCCGACAAAAGTCCTAAAAGCAACAACCGGCAACTATGCAGGAATGGTTGGGGCAGCACTTTTAGCTTTGGGGGTAAAATAATTGGGTAAAGCGAAAGCGAGAAGTTTTAATTTAAGCAAAAACAACCAAATCAAATCTATGACAAGAAATGATGCCATAGCGGAAGTTGTAAAACGTTTCAAACACAATGAAGATGTGCTGGAACTCGTAACTATGTTTGGCTTATCTGCTGAAGAATTACTTGAAGGTGGAGCATTATACGAAGAAGTAAAAAGTATTGAGGGAATGCTTGATGCTTAATGTTATAAGAAGAATTTTGTTTTGGCTTGAAAATTCAAGAATTTTTACTGTCCCTATGTCAGTATTTTCATGGCTGGTTGCTTTTGTTTTTGCTTATACCAATGGCGGAAATTGGTTTTACGGAATACTTGCTTTAATTGGAATTTGCCTAGGACAGCTAGCTACCAATTTATTTGATGATTACCTCGATTACAAAAAACTTGAACAATTAGGAACACTTGAAAATCAAACAAAAGCGAAATGCAAATACATAAAAAATGGCGATGCAACACTTTCGGATGTATTAAAGGTTGTTATAATCTATTGCTCAATTGCAACAGCCATAGGAGCTTTTTTATTCTTTAAAACAGGCTACCCTGTAATAATTTTTGCAGTACTTGGAGCAATTTTTGTGTTAACTTACGCTAAATGGTCAAGTGCAGGAATTGGAGAAATTGCAGTAGGTCTGGCATTTGGGCCCATTTTATTTGGCGGAGTTTATTGGGTTATGACACAAACGCTCAATTACGAAATCTTCTTAATTGGTTCAGTTGTTGTAATGTTCACTATTGGACTGCTATATACAAACGCTCTGCTTGATTTCGACGGAGATGAAATTTCTCATAAAAAAACTCTCTGTCATAGATTTAAAGATAAAAATCAAGCAGTTGCAGGATTTGGAATTATCTACGGTATGGGGTATGGTATTTTATCAGCTATGATTTTAGGTGGAGACTTACCCAAAATATTTTTTATAACATTTTTTACATTTCCACTTGTCATTGAATTAATAATTTCAATGCTAATGTTCAATAATAACAAAGAATTTGTACCGGAAAAGAAAATTTGGCACTTTCCGTTTGAAAAGTGGAACGAGATAAAAAATCAAGATATAGCAAGCTTTAGATTTAGAATGTATCAAGCAAGGAATATAATGATTTACACATCATTATTAATTTGTATTGCAAAAGTTATTTCTGTATATTTTTAAGATATAATAAAGAAAAAAAAGGAAAATACTATGAAAAAAACACTTGTAAAATATCCATACTTAACTAAAGATGTAGAAATTTACGAAAGAGAAAACGGTCATAAAATAGTTCTTGCACATAAAGAAGGCGGAATGGTTAACGTAAGTTCTTGGGTAAGAACAGGTTCTATTAATGAAAATGATGAAAATAACGGTATTTCTCACTTCTTAGAACACCTTATGTTTAAAGGAACACATAAACACAAAGCCGGTTATTTTGACAGAACATTGGAAGCAAAAGGTGCTATCGTAAACGCTGCTACGTGGAAAGATTACACATTTTATTATGTAACATTACCAAAAGGCGAAGGGAACAAGGATTTTTACGAAGCAATAGAACTGCATGCAGATATGATGTTAGACCCTGTTTTACCTGAAGAAGAAATCGGCAGTGAATTTGACTTAAATGATGAAAATGTAAAAGACAAACGTGAACGCCACGTTGTTATAGAAGAAATCAGAATGCGCAAAGACCAACCTTGGACAAAGGTTTATAATATGGCAAACCATAACATGTACAAAAAGCACCCATATAAACGTGATGTAATAGGAACTCCCGAAATAATTTCACAAGTACCTCAATCTGCGATTATGGAATACTATAAAACACACTACACCCCAAATAATGTAACCACAATCATTGTTGGGGATTTTGACCACGAAAATATTTTAGAAAAGGTTTGCAAAGAATTTGACTGGAAAGGCAGAGAAAATTATCAAAATCCGCAGCACGAAATTGATAAACCTACTGACCACACTATTTACTTAGAAGATAAAGCAAATGTTAAAACGGGGTTTTTGATGTTTGGTTATCTAACTTGTCCTGCAAGCAATATTAAAGATACTATTTTAGTAGATTTAATAAATATAATTCTTGGCGACGGTGCAAGTTCAAGATTATACCAAAACTTAATTGAAAAGGCAAAAGAGCCTGTATTCAACGTTATAGATACTGATCATTACCAATTTAAAGACGGAAACAATTTCTTTATTGAAGCAAATTTCAGACCAGAAAAGAAAGAAATGGCAGTTGATTTAATTAAACAAGAAATTGAAAAAATTAAAACAACTATTACGGAAAAAGAATTTAATAAGGCTGTAAAGAAAACAAAATCTCAGTTTGCATGCAATGCAGAAACGGTTTCTGAAATAGGTGATACCATTGGCACATATATGACCGTATGTAACGACTTATCCCTAATAGAAAACTATTTGGATATATTAGAGCATTTAACAAAAAAAGATGTTCAAGATGCCGCAGAAAAATACTTAAATATCAATAATGCTGTTATTTCAGTACTAATGCCTCAATAATATACAAAATGTAATAATAGTGTAAATAAATATATTTATAAAGTATAATGTTCTTATGGATTCGGGTAGCCAGAAAAAGATTTTAAATTTATTATTAGCTATAATGTTATTAGTATTTGCAATGCCTGCAAATGCTATTGTTGAATCTGCAAATGAGACTTCGCAAAAAATAGAAAAAAGTAAATATTTAGAACGTGTAGAGAATTCTAAACAAAACGAAAATTCTAAAAATTCAGTTAAACTTGACACAAAAAGCTATACAAAAATTCAAATACAAGAAAATTCCGTATTAACGCTTGATGACTGTATTAATATAGCGCTGGAAAACAGCCCTTCTATTCAAAGATACCAAGACCTTGTAACTGTTGCTAATTCACTTTTAGGTCAATCTAAAGCAAATTATTTTCCATCATTAAATCTTGGAACAGGTTATACAGGAAGCTATATAAATGCAGCCGGAACTTCCGATTACACAAATAATTACGGTGTAAATGTCTCTATAAATCAGTTGTTATTTAGCTTTGGTAAGGTAGGCTCACGCATAAAAAAGGCTAGACTAAATAAAATTGCAGCAGATTATGATTTAAACAACGAAATAATTAAGACAATATTCAACGTAAAAACCAATTATTATGCAGTTTTAGCGGCGCTTGCAAATATTAAAGTGCAAAAAGCAAATATTCAGGTTAATGAACGACAATATCAACAAACAAAAGCTTATTTTGAAGAAGGTTTAAAATCAAAAATAGACCTTGTAAATTCAGAAGTTAATTTAAGCAATGCAAAAATTAACTATGTAACCGCACTCAATACTTACGATGCAGCTATCATATCTTTAAACAATTCCATGTATATTGAAAATCCACCAAAATACTCTATTGCGAAGATAGAGTCCTTTAATTTTGATAATCAATATGCAGATGTTGTGCTAAACAATGTTTCACAAGAAATAGAAGAATTTAAAGCTCCTGAATTCGCCGACGGTGAAGTTTTTCAAAGTTCTATACAAAAAAATGAGCTTATAGACCATACATACAATTATTCAAAGTTCCCTTATACACTGGAAGAATCACTTGAACTTGCTAAAGAGCATAGACCTGATTTACGTTCACTTACAGCGACAAGAGATGCACTGAAAAAAGAACTGACTTATCAAAAAATTCAATATTTGCCTGATTTAAAAGCAAAAGGAGGATACGGATTAAACGCATTAGGTCTTACAACTAACAGCTTCTCAATTCAAGGTTCTCTTGATTTTCCCTCAATAAATATAATGGATATAAAATACAAAATAAATGAGGCTAAAGCACGTCTTGATGCTGCTGACACTCAGCTTGATAAATTATCAAAAGATATATATTTTAGTGTGCAAAAAGCATACGTTGATATGGTGCAATATGAAAAGAAAATACCTTTAACCTATGTAGCAGTGAAACAAACATACGAAAATCTCGAACTTGCAATGGGAAGATATGAAGTAGGTTTAGGTAATTTTTTGGAAGTTCATGATGCAATACAAAATTATAATAAAGCACAAGAAAATTATGTAAAATTAATATTTGATTATAATGTTTCAAGAGCAAAACTTGAACTTGAAATCGCAAAAATAGACAACAACAACCAAAAGGAAAACAATGAATAAAAAGAAAATTTTAGCAATTTTAATTGTAGGAGTAATACTTGCCGTTTTATTTTATGTAATAAAACCACTACTTGCAAAGGCTGGCATTGGTAAATACAGAACAGAAAGCGCACGTAAGCGTACCATTGAACAAGTTGTAGAAGCATCCGGAACTATAAGTCCAGTAAATACCGTAAGTGTAGGTTCAACCGTTTCAGGACTCATGATGGAAGTTTTTGTTGACTTTAACTCGCAAGTAAAAGCAGGACAACTAATCGCAAGAATGGATACAAGTTTATTTGATGCAAATTGCGAAAAAGCAAAAGGTAATTTAATAAGTGCTCAAGCTGATTATACAAAACAAAATGCTATAACAATAAACAGTCAAAAAACATACAATCGTTGTAAAAATCTTGTAAATCGTAATTTTATGGCAAGAAGTGAGCTCGACAAAGCAGAAGCAGATTATTTATCGAACAAGGCTCAGTTACAAGCAGCACAAGCAAAAATTGTACAGGCAAAAGCAGATTTAGATTACGCAGAAAGACAACGCTCTTTTGCATATATTTACTCACCTGTTGACGGTGTAATTGTTACCCGTAACGTTGACCCTGGACAACCGGTAGCAGCAAGTTTCCAAGCTCCTGAATTATTTACTGTCGCAAAAGATTTAAAAGAAATGCAAATTGAAGTTAGTGTTTCAGAAGCAGACATTGGAAAAATTAAAGAAGGTCAGGAAGTTGATTATACACTTGACGGCTATCCTGATGAAGTCTTCAAAGGTATAGTTTCACAAGTTAGAATATCTCCGACTACAGTTTCAAATGTGGTAACATATACTGTTGTTGTTTCTGTTGACAATGACGAATTAATCTTAAAACCCGGTATGACTGCAAATGTATCAATAATTACACAAAAGAAAGAAAACGTACTTTGTGTTCCGTCAATAGCTTTAAAATATGCACCCGTAACAAAAGGCGAAATAAAAAGATATGAAAATCAAGGTGTATGGGTTCTAAAAGGTAGAAAACCGGAAAGAGTTGAAGTAACAACCGGCGGAAGCGATGACACCTACACAGAAATTACTTCAGGTGATATAGAAGAAGGTGATAATGTTATAATTGGAACAAATGACGGTAAAGCGCCAAAAGGTGGTAACAAAAGACCGATGAGAATGTTTTAAAAATGGCACTGATAGAAGTTAAAAATGTTATAAAAACTTATGCAACAGGTGAAGCAGCATTTAATGCATTGAATGATGTTTCTCTAACTATTGAAGAAGGTGAATTTGTTGCAATAATGGGAGCATCTGGTTCAGGCAAATCGACTTTTATGAATATGCTTGGAACTCTTGATAAACCTAATTCAGGCTCATACTATCTTGACGGAATTGATGTTCTACATCTAAACAGCGAGAAGTTATCAGAAATTCGTAATGTAAAATTAGGTTTTGTATTTCAAGGGTTTAATCTTATTTCCAGAACCTCTGCCATTGATAATGTTGAATTACCAATGATTTATAAAGGAATAGACGAAGAAACACGCCATAAAAAGGCAAAAGCAGCCCTAAAAATAGTTGGACTTGAAAACCGTGAAAATCATATGCCAAATCAAATGTCAGGGGGTCAACAGCAGCGTGTTGCAATAGCAAGAGCAATTGTGAATGATGCACCACTTATACTTGCAGATGAACCAACAGGTAATTTAGACACAAAAACAAGTATTGAGGTTATGGAATTTTTCTGCGAATTAAACGAAAAGCACGGTAAAACAATAGTTTTAGTAACTCACGAACCTGATATTGCAGAATATTGTAAGCGTGTAGTTAAATTCCAAGACGGAAACATTATCTCAGATGAGGTAAAAATAAAATGATAGATATAAAAACAACGTTAAAAATTGCTGTTAATTCACTCAGAATAAACAAAATGCGCTCAGCTCTCACAAGTTTAGGTATTATTATTGGTGTTGGAGCAGTTATTGTAATGCTTGCAGTCGGAACAGGGGCAAGGGAAAAAATTGCAAAAGATATGGATTCGATGGGCAGTAATCTGCTTATGATACGTTCAGCCTCAGCAAAATCAGGCGGTGTTCGTATGGGAATGGGTACACGCCCTACATTAACACTTAAAGATGCAGAAGCTATTGAAAAAAAAGTTACAGGAATTCTTGCTATAGCACCATATTCTGCAGAAGGTAAGCAATTAACCTACGGCAATCAAAACTGGTCGACGTCTGTTGGTGGAACTACGGCATCATATCTTTTTATAAGAAATTATGAAATTGACGAAGGCAGAAATTTTCTTCCAGAAGATATAAAAAATAATACAAAAGTTGCTATCATAGGAACTACGGTTGCAGCAGAATTATTTGGTGATGTAAATCCTATCAATAAAACTATTCGTATAGGTAATATTCCATTTAAAGTTGTTGGAGTTTTGAAATCAAAAGGGCAATCAGGAATGGGACAGGATCAGGACGATTTGGTATTTATTCCTATAACAACAGCTCAGAAAAAAGTTTTTGGAACAGATTTTCCGGGTACAGTAAGTATGATTACTATAAAAGCGCAAGATGCTGAAATTCTATCCAAAACAGAAAAAGAAACTGAAGAATTACTAAAACAACGTCATAATATAGGCAAAACGCAAGATAATGATTTTGAAATAAGAAACCTTGCAGAAATGCAGGAAACAATAAAATCTTCCGCAAAAACGATGTCTGTTCTTTTAGGTGCAATCGCCTCTGTTTCATTACTTGTAGGTGGTATTGGCATTATGAATATTATGCTTGTGTCTGTAACGGAAAGAACAAAAGAAATTGGTATAAGAATGGCAATAGGTGCAAAAGCACAGGATATTCGTATTCAATTTTTAATTGAATCTTTCTTATTATCAATGATTGGCGGGTTTATTGGAGTGCTTGCAGGGTGCATAATATCGGGATTTATAGGGCTCACAGGTGCAATGAATGTTTCGGTGTCTGCGTTTTCAATAATTTTATCCTTAGGTTTTTCAGGACTTGTAGGGGTAGGATTTGGGTATTATCCGGCATATAAAGCCTCTTTATTAAATCCGATTGATGCATTAAGATACGAGTGATGTCATTGCACAGCTAATCGCATCAATAATTCTTTTTACTTTAACAAGCTTGATACTTTCAAATTCTTCGTTACAATTATTTGCATCAGGTATTATTGCTCTTTTAAAACCCAATTTTTGTGCTTCATAAATTCGTTTTTCAAGATTATTAACAGGCCGAATTTCGCCTGATAAACCTATTTCACCAATTAAAACAGTCTGCATATCTGCTGTAACATCATTCAAACAAGCAGCAATAGCAACGGCAATTCCCAAATCTGCCGCAGGTTCTGATATTTCTACACCACCTATTACATTTACGTAAACATCTTGTTTTGAAAGATTTAACCCAACTCTTTTTTCTAAAACTGCCAGTATTTGTAATAATCTTGAATTATCAACACCATTTGTAACACGTCTTGGACTTGGATAAGGAGTTACACCTACAAGAGCCTGTATTTCCAATAATAAAGGTCTTGTTCCCTCATTTGTTACTATAATTACACTTCCCGGTGTTGCATCATAATTTTCTCTCAAAAATATTTCACTTGGATTTGTTATCTCAACTAATCCATTTGAACGCATATCAAACATTCCTACTTCTGACGTTGTTCCAAAACGATTTTTTACAGCTCTGAGCAATCTGTATGATTTATATTTATCACCTTCAAATTGAATAACCGCATCTACCATGTGTTCCAAAACCCTGGGACCTGCAATATTTCCCTCTTTTGTAACATGCCCGATAACAATTACAGTTGTGTTTTGAGATTTTGCTATCTGCATTAGGTAATTACAGCATTCACGAACTTGACTTACACTCCCTGCCGAAGATGTAATATTATTTGTATAAATAGCTTGAATACTATCTACAACAACCATATCAGGTTTTATTTCATTTATTTGTTCTCTAATTTGTTCAAGATTTGTTTGCGGATAAATATATAGAGTTTCATTATTTATGTTAAACCTTTCAGCTCTCAATTTTACCTGACTTGCAGATTCCTCCGCCGAAACATAAAGAACTTTTTTACCCTGTTTACATAATTCTCCGCTTGTTTGAAGAATTAATGTAGACTTGCCTATTCCGGGATCGCCTGCAAGCAAAATTAAAGAACCTTGAACTAATCCTCCGCCAAGAACTCTGTCAAATTCAGAAATTTTTGTAGATATTCTGACACTTTCATCTATTTCAATATCATTTATTAATACAGGTTTTTCTTTATTTAAAAATTCAGACTGAGGAATAGAAGATACTGACTTATTTTCCAATTCTTCGACTAAACTGCCCCAGCTTCCACATTCCGGACATTTACCCAAATATCCTGCTGTTTCATACCCACATTCCTGACATACATATTTTGACTTAACTTTTGCCATAATTTTATTTTATTCTAAACATTTAAAAATTCACACAACTTTTTTACTATATTTTTAAATTTTATAGAATGATTAATTTCTATTTCTCTGTAATATTTATTGTAATTTTTTATTATATTTTTCGGTAAAGGATTACCTTGCTGTAGTGTTCTTGCAACTTGCTCAAGATAATTATCCTGTTCATCTCGATACATTAAATCTCTATGACGCAAATCTTCATCCGCTTCACGATGAATTAGAGCGTGATATGCACATTTGATAGAAGCATCCTTAACGTTATTTGGAAACTTTTTTATCGCCTCTCGCACAATAATCTTGTCGACCAAAACAGCAATTATTAAATCACCAATATACTTTCTTGCTGTGATTACATCTTCAAATTCTATATCCGACATTATCTTATACTAAATCTAAACATTGTTCTTCTATAAAATGCAACATCTCACTAACATCGCCATTAAAAAATTGATTAGAAATTTCTTTTATAGAAGCTATAGCCATTTCATTTTTATCCATAACTGTTTTGTAGAAGAACTTTTTACCGGCTCTGTATCTTACCAAAAGTTCTTTTGTACTTAATCTGTCCATAACAGTCTTAACAGTAGTATAGGCTCTTTCCATACCATTTTTCATCATATCGTCAACTACGTCTTTAACAGATATATTCATATCCTCATCTATTGACTGTAATTTCCAAACCGAATTTAATATTTCTATTTCCAAAGAACCTAATGACATAATATTTCCTCATGTTTAAAGTAAACTATTACATACATAATAATTTAGATATAAAAAAAAATCAAGTTATTGTATCTAAATATTAATCTAATAAACCTTCGGTAGGTTCTCCTATATATATAACACCGTATTGACTGGTTTTATTTTTATTATTCAATATTTTTTGAGAATTACCGCCCCTTGTAAAATGTCCAGATTCATTCCTTTTTATCATACCTTTTTTGTTTTTGACTTGATTTTGCGACTGAGGAGTTGTATCAAAACTGGATTTCGGGTATCCGACAACTAAAAATACCGCCAATGCAACAGTTCCGATACAAATTTTTGTTAAAAGCTTTTTCATGAGAACTCACTTTCGACAATAGTATTATTCCCATTTATAAGTTTTTTTAAACATCAATAAAATGTTAATCTGTATATATAACTTTTACTCCATAATCTTTCATTTTAGCCGGAAAGGTTTCATACTTAGGATTTTTTCTGATATCCTCTTTTGATAAGTAAATTATCTCATTGCCGTCATTTAAAAAATTGCTAAATTCAACTGCACTTTTACAGGTATTATGAAAATATTGGACATTTATTATAAATGAATTTACTATGCATATAGCGGATAAAATGTATGAAACTATAACAGCTTTATTTTGGAACGTCCTGTTCATATTTACAAACAAAATTATCAAAATTGGAATCATCCACATTTGCGGAACGAATCTTGCCCACCAAGCTTCGTGATTACCCAGCACTGAAATAAGAAGCACCGCAATTATGCTCCAAAAAACCCTTTTATCTTCTTTATTTTTAAATCTTATAAACAAAGATAGTAGTAATGAACATAACAAAATTCCGCTGAAAAAGTACCCAAAACCTGCAAGACGCATATCTTCATAAATGAATTTGCCATCACCTTTAATTGTAAATGGGAACTTTAATGTTGGCTCATCTTTTGAATTAATAAGCGGAGATAAATTATTAGAAACCGCAAAAATTGAAAATAATAATTTACTAATTCGGTTTTTATTTTCAAAGCCTTTTGGATAAGAAGTTATCATTCCATCTTTATTTGCGTCAAAGACTGAATTCTTTATAACAGGATAGAACATATTTCTTCCCTGATTAATGTTTGTGTAGTAAGGATTAATACCGCTTAGCATAATTAATAAAAGTGCAATTATAAAAGATGCCAAAAGATGTTTTGAACGATAAATAATCAAAAATACAAAAGCTACAATTACTGTTGTGAATAATCCTGTCAATTTAATATTTGAAAGGACTACCGCTGAAATACAAATTAAAAATAAAGATTTTACTTCATCTTCTCTTTTTAGATAATTAATACAAGCAAATAAAAGAATTAAAAATACATAATAGAATGCTCCGTCTACATAGTTTGAAAGCATTTGACAAATACAAACAGGGTTATATATCAATAAAAATGAAAATAAAATACTTTTAAAATTTGAAATTTGATAATTTTTTAAAGTATAAAAAGAATAACAAAATGCGCACAATAATAAAATGTAATTTGTAATTTTACTTAATTCTATTTTATTGAATACATAGTATATATTTGCACCAATAATTTCAAAAAATTTCAAAAATGTTTCTACGTACTCTATAGATGAAGCAAAGACATATTCTTGATTATTTGCAAATACTGAAACATTGTCTCTTACAGGATTAAGTCCGTATTTCAACAATATAATCATTGCTTGATGATAAGTATTGCCATCATACGAAATATCAGGAATGTAATAACATAATAGACCAATCAATATTAAAATATCAAAAAAGATTATATATTGAGCCAAAATTGACCTTAAAGCCCCACTTTTATTATCTTTAATTCTAAAATATGCAATTAGAAACATAAAAGTAATTAAAGAAATTAAGAAATATGAAAAATTAATACTTAGTCCAAAAATAAACCCGCTTGTTGTAATAATAAATAGAACAAAAAGCGACGTCATTATAGAAATAGTCCAATTAAGACAAATATTTTTCATAGTTTAATTATAACCGAAAAACTATTTTTTAGGATTTTTCAGTATAAATACCAATGGTGCAACTATAATTGCAACAATACCGCACCATCTGAACGCTTCCATAAATCCCCACAATGTTGCCTGTTTAAGCATTGTTCCATAAAGTGAATATTGAGCCATGTAATTTGCAACATCAATACTTGTATATTGTGAAAATGCGGCAGTCATTAATGCAATTCTGTCTGCAAAAACCTGATTTAAAGTTGTCATATTTTCAACCATATTCGCCTGATGAATTTGCGAATATCTTGAAATTAATGTAGCAGCAATAGAAGTTCCGACAGCACCTCCAACATTTTTAAGCATATTTTGTAAACCGCTTGCATTTGTCATTTGTCTATTATCCAGCGTAACAACGGAATACGCAACAAGCGGAGTCATAGCAAATCCCATACCTAATCCAAACATAAAATTAGGTATTGCAATACTTACAGTAGATATATCCAAATTTAGAAAACCAAATTTTAACCCTGCGCTGCCAATAAGAAACAAGCCAAAAACAGCGAAAAGCCTATTGTCAACTTTCTTTGATAAAGCACCAAAAATAGCAAGACCGATTAATGCCCCGCAACCTCTGGGCATAATAGCCATTCCGCTTTTAAAAGCCGAATACCCCAATAATGTTTGTAAAAATTGGGGTAAAAGAGCAATTGAAGCAAGCATTACCGCAACAATTGCAACCTGAACCCATGTTCCTATTGCGTAATTCTTGTCCTTAAATACAGACAAATCAATTAACGGTTCCTTACCTTTCATTTGAGAAATTACAAATGCAATAAAACATAAAACACAAAATACGGTTAGTTTGCAAATCCAAGGCGCATTAAACCAATCTGCATCATTCCCTTTATCAAAAATAACCTGCATACTCACAAGCCACAGAGTTAAAAACAAAAAACCTATTTTATCAATTTTAACATTATCTTGTTTTTGCGCATATGGTGGATCTTCCAGTAATAATTTTGAAATCCATACAGTGAAAAGACCAATAGGAACATTAATAAAGAAAATCCACGGCCAATTCCAGTTATCTGTAATCCAACCGCCTAAAACAGGTCCTATAATTGGTGCAACAACAACTACCAACCCGAAAGAAGCCATTGCCTTGCCTCGTTCTTCCGGTTCAAAGCCCTCTAATAATACTGCCTGAGAAACTGGTAAAAGTCCGCCTCCGCCAAGACCTTGCAAAATCCTTGCTATTAAAATCATTTCAATAGAATTTGACATTCCGCACATAAAAGACGATATGGTAAACAAACAAATACTGCCAATAAAGAATGTTTTACGTCCAAATTTTTTGCAAAACCAATCAACAGCAGTAATCATAATACCGCTTGAAATAATATAACTTGTCAAAATCCACATAGATTCTTGACGACTAACAGAAAATGTCCCTGCCATGTGCGGAAGTGCCACGTTTGCAATAGTTTGGTCAAGAACATACATAAACGCTGCAAAAATTGTTGGTATTGCAATTAACCAAGGACTTTTAGAAGGTTTCCACTCGTCTTGTGCAACAGATTTTGTCATTTTACTTCACTTTAACTTTCGGCACAACACTCATCCCCGGAATAATGTTATATTCATCCGGATTAATTTTTTCGTCAAATACAATTTTTACAGGAATTCTTTGAACAATTTTTACGAAACTGCCAACTGCATTTTCAGGAGGAAATAAACTTGATTTAGCTCCGGAAGCTCGTTGAATACTGTCAATTTTTCCTTTAAATACCTTATTCGGATAAGCATCAATTTTTATATCTACAGGCTGACCTACTTTCATCTGACCAACTTGATTTTCTTTAAAGTTTGCAACTATCCATACTTCATTCGGAACTATCGCAAAAAGCGGTGAACCTGTTTGAACATAAGCTCCAACTTCGGCTCTTTTTCCTGAAACAGTCCCATCTTGCGGTGCATATATTTTTGTATAAGATAAATCTAATTCTGCCTTATCCTTTTTTGCCTTTAACACTTTTATATCAGAATCTGCCACCTTGTTTTGTGTCTCAGACATAACATTTTCATCAGCACTAACTAAATTTGCCTGTGATGCTTGGTATCTTGTTTCTGCCATGTCTAACTGTTGTTTTGACACCGCACCTGTTTCATATAATTTTTTATAGCGTTCATAATCAGCTTTTGCATTTTCAATAGAAATTTGTGCTGCATTGTAATTAGCCTTTGCTACTTTTTGAGCAGCCAATGCTCTTTCATAAACGGCTCTAGCCTCATTCGCTTTTACAATATAATCAGCAGGGTCAATTTCTGCAACTAATTCACCCTCTTTTACATGCTGATTATCCTTGACATATACAGCAATAATCTGCCCTGCAACTCTTGGAGCAACTTGAACCTGATGATTTTCAACATAAGCATCATCGGTTGATTGAAATTGTAAATTATAAATTATCGCAATAACTAAAACGATTGCTAATACTATGCTTAAAGGTACAAAAACGTAACGTTTTTTTAGCCTTATATCTTTTTCTTGTTCTTCTTGAAGTTCTTTATTTTTCATTACTTTACCTCTATATATTAAATTCAACTATTTCTGACAGAGCTTTTTCAAGCTGACTTAGATTTTCTAATAACTCTTTCATTTTATCTTCTGAAAATTTATCTAATATTTTTTCAAAAACCTGCGACATAATTTTAAATTGTTCATCATAAAGCTTTTTGCCTGAATTTGTAATTTTTAGACTTCTGACAAGGCGATTATTTTTTGTTCCATTGAATCTCTCAATATAACCTTTGTCCTCTAAAGATGTTAAAATTCTACCTGTTCTAACCCTGTCTCTTAACATTAATTTTGCCAAATCCCTCTGGCAAATATTTGGATTATTTATGATTAAATTCAACGCACCAAATTCATCCGGAGTTAAATCCAAATTCCTTATTTCAAAAAAATTCTTACCCAATGTTTGTATGTATATAGAAAGTTGGTCAATCTTATAAAAAACTGTTTTACTGAAATCTGTTGGCACATTGTGCTTTAGCTCATTTTTCATTTCCACCCCTGTGTTACAAAAAATATTTGTTGCATTTGTAACAAATATATGTTATCATATTACCGAAAAGCTTGTCAAGTGTGTAAGGGATAATAATGAAAATAAAAGATATAGTTGTAATTTTCGTAATTTTTTCATTTGTTAATCTGAATATTTTGCCATCATTAGCAATAACAGAAACAACCGAACAAACGAAAAAACAAAAAATGTTTCAGCACAAGGTTAAAAGAAACAAAAAATATAACGATGATTATAAATACACTTATGTAAATTTAGATTTTTGGAAAAGTTTTAATGATGAAAACCTGAACAATTACATAAAACTTGCAATAAAAAATAACTATGATTTAAAAATTGCAACGCTTAATGTTGATGAATTTTATCAGGGAATGAAAATTCAATTTGCAAACGAACTTCCGCAAGCAGGGCTTGCTTTTTCTCCTGCCTATGCAAAAATTCAAGGACAAAATGCCGATTGGATGTTATCTTTACCAATGATAATTAACTATGAAGCTGATATTTTTCTAAAAAACAGAGACAAAACGAAAAGTTCAAAAAAATTATATGAATCATCCAAATTTGATGAAAGAGCAGCATATATTTCTGTAGCATCAGCAGTTGGGACAGTTTACTTCAACATAGCTAAATTAAACGAAATGATTGAAACTCAAGAACAAATCGTTGATTTAAGAAAACAAATTTATGAAATTATGCTTGTAAGTAACAGAGAAGGTCTTGTTTCAACATCTGATACAGTAAAAGCAAATAAATCATATATCGCAGGAAGTTCACAATTAATAGAATACAAAAAAGAACGAGCAAAATTACTAAACAAACTTGCTGTTTTAACAGGAGATACGCCTGAAAACATTAGTAATTACAAATTTACTAAATTGTCTGAAATAAAATATTCAAAAGAAATTCCGACAGAAATTTCATCCGAAATAATAATAAACAGACCTGACTACTTAAAATCGGAAAAAATGCTTGAAAAATCTGGTATTGACATAAGAGTAGCAAAAAAAGAGTTTTTGCCAACAATAAATCTTTCAGGTTTAGCACTAATGATGAGCCAAGCAGGCGGAAGCGGATTATTTAACACAAGAAACGGAATATACGCACTAGCAGCATCTGCAATTTTACCTGTATTTACGGGCGGAAAAAGAATTGCGAATTTGAAACTAAAAAAAGTTCAATATGATAAAATGCTTGAAAATTACCACAAAACAAATCTTATTGCCATCCAAGAGGTAAATGATGCACTTATAACAGTTCAGCGTGATAGCGAAAAATTAAATGAGCATAAAAAACAACTCTCTCTTGAAACTCAAGATTTTAGCTACACTCAGCAACGCTATAATGCAGGTATAATATCAAAGCTTGATTTAGTACAGATGAAAGAAAATTTATTAACAGTTAATCAGATGGTTGCGAGCACAACAGCCGATTGTTACGTGGATTACATAAGTTTATATAAAGCAACAGGAAGCAAAATATAGTTTTGTGTCTTAATTTTTCTTAAAATCATGCTTGATTTTATAGTTTGTTTTGAATAGAATTGTCTTACAAACCGCAGACAGTTAGTGCCAAATGGCTTAAAATACGCTAACCGAGGTCAATAACTAAATTTAATAATAGTTTTTGATTAAATTTGCTTGCGGTCGTGTATGCAAATTTTTTTGTATGCATACCATTCACAAATTAGGTCGATAAAAATTACAAAAGGAGAAAACATGTCAACAAAAGCTTTTAAAGAAGAAAAAATCGCAAAGATTAAAGAAAATGTTGATAAAGCTCAAGTGGCAATTGTTACAGAATACCGAGGATTTACGGTAGAAGAAATTACAAATCTTCGTCGAGAATTACAAAAAAACGGCGCTGATTATATGGTAACAAAAAATACACTTGCGAAAATTGCAGTAAAAGGAACTGATTATGAAGTTCTTGACGAAGTTTTAAAAGGACCTGTTGCTATTGCATTTGGTTTTGAAGATCCTGTTAGTCCTGCAAAAGTTTTATCAAAATTTATTAAAGATACTAAAAAAGGCGAAATTGTTGCAGCAGCATTAGACGGTAAATTATTATCAGCTAATGAAGCTAAAGCATTGGCAAATCTTCCATCAAAAGAAGAAATTTACGCAAAAATGCTTGGCAGTATCAATTCACCTGCATCAGGTATCGTTGGCTCTATCAATGCAGTTATGGCATCACTTACACGTGCTGTTGCAGCTGTTAGAGATAAAAAAGCCGCTTAAAATTTATTAGTAACACAACAATTATTGAAAGGAAATTTAAAATGAGTAACGTAGAATCAATTTTAGAATCAATTGAAAAATTAACATTATTAGAAGCAGCTGAATTAGTAAAAGCAATGGAAGAAAAATTCGGCGTATCAGCTGCAGCTCCAGTAGCAGTAGCTGCAGCAGCAGCTCCAGCTGCAGCAGCAGATGCAGGTGATGCAGCAGATGCTGAAGTTACAGTTGTATTAGCTTCAGCTGGCGCTAACAAAATTGCTGTATTAAAAGAAGTTCGTGCTATCACAGGCTTAGGCTTGAAAGAAGCTAAAGAATTAGTTGATGGCGCTCCAAAACCTGTTAAAGAAAACGTTAAGAAAGAAGATGCTGAAGCTATCAAGAAACAACTTGAAGCTGCTGGCGCTACTGTTGAAATCAAATAGTTTTCTTAACAGAAACTTTTTAACGGACATTCTCAGAGTGTCCGTTTTTTGTTACTTTGTGATAAAATCATACAATGATTTCAAACATTTTTTCCAAAAATAAATTATTTTTTACTGCTATATTTTTAATCGCAACAATTCTTAGATTTGCTTGTATAAATAAAATTGACGGATTATGGTATGACGAATTGGTTATGTATAACCAAGCGGTTCAACAAAACCTGAAAGATGTAATCATAACTGCACTTTCTCAAGATGTTCATTTACCGTTATATCAAATTTTATTACATTATTGGGCAAAAATTTTCAGTTTTTCAGACTATTCACTCAGAAGTTTCTCGGCAATATGTGGTATTTTAACAGTTATTATTAGTTTTTTTATTGGAAAGCAGTTAAAATCAGCTCATACAGGGCTTGTTATTATGGTAATTTTTGCCATTAACTCTTTTTTAATATATTATTCACAAGAAGTAAGAATGTATGAATTACTTACATTTTTTGTATCTTTAAATATTTTGGCATTAACAAAACTCCCTCAAAAAAATTGGTACATTATATGGATACTTTCTTCGACAGCTTTAATTTTGACCTACACCATATCTTTTTTATATATAATAATACAAATTATATGCTACGCTCTTTATAAAAAAAATCAAATTGACAAAAACTTTGTTTTATCTTGTATCACACTTGTAATTCTAAATACTCCTGTAATTATTTATTTATTTTTGTTCAGAGAAAAATTTGCAAGATTTATTACCGGATTTTATTCTGATTGGTCAAGTTTATTTGTTTCTTTACAAAATTTTTTCACACCTAAATTAATAGGATTAGGAAATAATCCTCCTCACTATTTTGGACAATTTTTAACAACATTCAGCATCTCAGATTTTTTGTTTGTATTAATTCCTATTTGTATAGCCATATATTTAATAATCTATTCAATTTTGCGAAATAAAATTGCAAAATATTTGTTAATAATGTCAATATTATTCTTGTTTGTTGAAGTTATTGCATTTGTTTTTACTGACTTCAAAATTCTATCAAGATATTTAATTTTAATTCTTCCTAATTTTCTTATAATTATTGGATTATCGGTTGATAAAAGTAAAATTAATGCAATTCTTTTGACAATATTTATAACCATTAATTTAGGATATTTGTTATTTTCACAAAATGCTTCTTACAAACAACCGAGGACAGGGTTTTTACCGCTTGTTAATTTACTCATAACACAACACGTAAATGATAACGATATTATTATTGTTTGGAACAGAAAAGAAATTTTGTCTAAATATTTGAATAAAAAAGTTTTAGTGTTGAGTATTTTAAAAGATTTTGCCTATAAATCAGAATACATAATAAATTTAGAACCGGAATTAAACAAAACAAATGAAAACGGTAAAAAGGAATTATTAAGAGAATATTTCAAATCGGGAGTTGTACCCGATAATACACTTCTCATTACAAATTATATGATTAATAATTTAAAAAAAGGGCAAAAAGTTATTATTACTTCCTTTGATTTTTTTAATAACATTGATTATAAAAATTTTTTGAATATTGTAAACAATGACAAAGAATATAAAAATATAACTTATAACAACTTAATAACAGCGAAATCTTTATTGGATTTGCGATTTATTTGTGGTAAAAATTTGATATACAAAGGTGCGTTTATACAAGCTCCTTTTATTGTTTATGTTTATGAAAAATAAGAGGATTTATGAAAGAAAAAGTTTTAAATTACATAAAAGAAAATAAATTTGAAGTCATATTAATATCTTCCATAACAATATTAGCGCTAATTTTAAGACTTTTGGTCATAAAAAATTATGGTGATTTATGGTTGGATGAACTTTATTCTTGGTACTTTGCAAAGCAAAAATTTGTATTTGGCACAATTTGGGAATTATTAAAACAAGATTTACACATGCCGTTGTACTTTATAATTCTGCATTTTTGGACAAAAATTTTCGGGCAATCCGATACTTCAATGCATTTATGCACAGTCTTTGTAACTTTACCACTAATTCCTTTAGCTTATTACCTTATGAAAAACTTGTTTAATAAGAATACAGGTTATTTTGCCGCAATTATATTTGCTATAAATACATTCTGCATATACTATTCTGTTGAAGTAAGATTTTACGGATTAGTTTTTGTTTTAGCCTTAGCAAGTGCATTTTATTTTGTAAAAATGCTTGAGAACCTTGATAAAAAATATGTTCTGGGTTTTATCATATCTCATTCATTGTTGTTGTATACATTCTCGGCAACACCTTTACTCACTTTATTTTACGGACTTATTGGCGGATTTTATTTATTAAAGTTCAAAAAGGATTTGCTTAAAGCTTATTGCCAAAAATTTTTAATTTTAATTGGCATAGCAGTACCTGTTGTAATTTTTAATTTGTGCAACATAATTATTATGCATTCTAATTTATGTTCTTTCCAAAAAGATATATACTCTTTCAATTGGAATGTTATTTTTGATATTTTAGAAAATTACTTTACATCACAAAATTTTCAAATTTATACAGGTGCTTTAAACATTTATACAAACATGTTTGAATTAATGCATGATGGCACATATTTAATTTTTGTATTCTTACCTGTATTTATAGGATTAGGCGGTATATTAAAAAGTTTATTCTCAAAAAATGAAAAACTGTATTTATTCCTATTACCGTCTGTATTATTTTTACTAAGTGTACTTTTACTTGCATCAATTGGCGCAATGTCGCTATTAACAAAATATACCGCTATAATATACCCTATAATTATAGTAACAGCAAGCTTTGGACTTTCTCAATTTAATTTAAAACCACTTGCATATATCATTTTTGTATTATTTATCGGATTGAATATTTCATTTTTACAAATTCAGCCAATGAATGTATATAATCTTCACAGGATAGAACTTGGAGGATTAACAAAAGTTATGGATGAAATAATTAAACCTCAAAAGGATGATTTATTCTTAATACCTTATTCCGGTAATAAAGTCATGAGATATATTCCACAAGGAAATTTAATCCACTTCTATATGGATGACGGGCTTTTATTAAAAGATAAAAAATCACTTACTACTTATTTTGATAAGGAATTTATCAAATATTTGGACAGAGGTAATGTTTTTACGTACATGTATGATGATATTAGCGGAAATAAACCGTTTATTCTATACCACATAATACTTAAAGACAATTTCTTGTCAAAAATGAAAAAAGGACAGCGCTTTATAGTTGTTTCATACAGAAATGGTTTTATAGAACCAACGTTAAAAAGTTTTTATTCAAAAGAAATCAAAGCAAATAATATGTTTTCATTCTTAATGGCAAAAGTTATGAGAGATACATTGATGATAGCAAATATTTATTTAAAACCGATAACAACATATACTGACAAAAATAATTTGTATACAATATTTGTTTATGAAAAACAATAACAAAACATTTTTATGCTAAAATAATAAAAAAGCAGGAGATAATAATGGAAGATTTAAGAGAAAAATATGAAGTCGTAATAGGCTTGG